>MDTB01201027.1_pt1 | contig 10123 bp, 10 predicted proteins | sample 811161 | NCBI WGS metagenome assembly MDTB01 (sample SAMN05326650, study PRJNA326480) | marine metagenome | isolation source: seawater | place: Mediterranean Sea | collected 2009
AAATCCTTGAGAGGCGGAACAAACGTAAAATTCTAAAGAAGCGTCCATCGATTAAAACAAATTGTTTAATATAAAATGGAAGGATGGATATAAAGTCTATAATACCAAAAAAACTAAAAACATAAGAAACTACACCTTTCAATTTATTCTCCTTGAAGCTGGCATAGATTCTGTAAAAGTATTCTCCCGTGAAAATTAAGATTGAGGTTAATTCAAAATATGAAAATATTTTACCAAAACGAACATTAATATAATCGTGTGATTCTAGAATCATTGCTAAAATATTTGCTATAATCAATACATAAATAAAACTATCAAAGCGACTGAATTTTTTCATAAGGATTAGATTACATTTTAAAAATAATTTTAATTGACAAATTTTATATTTGATAGTGTCTAATATATTGAAAATAAGAATATTCCAAAAAAATTTGTTTGTATTATGTTTAATTCAATTTGGTTCATTATTATAAATATGAAAAACCTTTTTTTAGAAACGTTTTTTGTTTTCCCTGTAAAAATTACCTAATCTAGTAATTGAAGAATTTATTTTTTTTAGTTAATTGATCAAGTGACTACATCCACTTATTTTAAATTTTTATGTGGTAAGGTGTTTAATTTTCAATTAATAAAAGATAATTGTTTATACAATAATTGTATAAACAATTATTTTATATTTGCAACCTGTTTTAGTTTTCTGACAAATAATCATTTTCAATTTGATGGGCCAAATTACTACCCTCACTTTTTTTTCTTTTGAATCAAAAAAACTTTGGGCATTCAAACAAATGGGAATTGCTCCAAGATTATTTCAGGTCCAAGAGGGATTGCAGTTTTTTAAATTTCTTGGAACTGGAGGTGGTCAGGGTTTCAGTTTAAAACCAGATTTTTCAACCTATGCTTTCCTTGGGGTTTGGGATGACTACTCTTTTTTTAAGAATTGCATTCAAAACCATCCCATATTTATTGAATACCAAAATAATGCAGCTAGTCAAAGAGATCTAGTTTTAAAACCGATAAAAAGTAATGGCTTATGGAGTGGCCAAAATCCCTTTTCTCCTACTGTGTCGAATTTGAATAAATACTCTAATGAGAAAGCTGTAGTAATTACTCGAGCGACACTCTACTTCAACAGACTATTTTCCTTTTGGAAATCTATACCTGCTGCAAGTAAAGCAATAGAAAAAGCAAATGGCGTTCATTTTTATAAAGGTATTGGAGAATGGCCTTTTATTCAACAAGCAACAGTTAGTATTTGGGAAAATTTTGAATCTGTAAATGCATTTGCATATGAAAGTAGAGCTCATGCAGATATAGTTAAAAAAACTAGACAAATGAAATGGTATAAAGAGGACCTTTTTGCTAGATTCTATTTAATATCTGACAAAACTAAAATTTTAAACTAATGAAAAATGTTATTGTTATTGGATCAGGAATTGCAGGCTTAGCTTCTAGTATCCGTTTAGCTATTAAAGGTTATAATGTTAAAGTTTTTGAAGCAAATTCATCTCCGGGGGGAAAAATTTCTTCAGTTAAAATGGATAGATTTAGGTTTGATGGAGGACCTCCTTTACTTACAATGCCAAATTATATAAATGAACTTTTTGAATTAGCAGGTGAAAATCCAGATGACTATTTTAAGTACAAAAAGAAAGAAGTTTCTTGTGTTTATTTTTGGAATGACGGGACAAAATTTATAGCACATAGTGATAGTGAAAAATTCGCAACTGAAGCATCAAAAACTTTCGATGAGCCGGAAAAAAAAATTAAAAAATATTTTGAAAGAGCAAAGGAAAAGTATGATTTGATAGGATCTATTTTTTTAGAAAAATCTCTACATAAAGCTAAAACATATTTTTCTAATAAAATCTTAAAATCACTTTTTAAATTAAGGGTATTTGAAATTCAAAAATCTCTTCATCAAGCTAATACTGATTCTTTCGATTCTAAACACTTAATTCAGTTTCTTGATAGATATGCCACTTATAATGGTTCAAACCCTTATCAAACCTCAGGGATAATGTCTGTTATTCAACATCTTGAAAAAAATTATGGAACTTACGTTGCAAAAAAGGGTATGTTTTCAATTGCAGAATCACTTTTTGAATTAGCAAAAAAGGTTGGTGTAAAGTTTTATTTTGAAACTACAATAGATGAAATAATTATAGATTCAAAGAAAAAAATTAAAGGTGTAAAGTCAAAAGAGAAAACATATAATTCTGATATTGTGATTTCTAATATGGATGTCTATTATACTTACAACAAACTAATAAAAAACGTTAAAACACCGTTAAGTATAATAAATCAAGAAAGATCTAGTTCTGCAGTAATTTTTTATTGGGGAATTAAAAAAACTTTTAAAGAGTTAGACTTGCATAATATTTTCTTCTCTACAGATTATAAGAGTGAATTTAAATCAATTTTTGAAGATAAAAAAGTATGTAATGATCCAACAATATATATCAATATAAGCTCTAAAGATATACCCTTAGATGCTCCCAGTGGATGCGAAAATTGGTATGTTATGGTAAATACCCCCCCAGATTATGGACAAGATTGGTCAAAAATTGTTGAAAATTTAAGATCAAAAGTAATTAAGAAAATATCTACAAATCTAGGGGTTAATCTAGAAGAAATTATAATTTGTGAGAAAATAATTACACCTGATTTAATACAAAAAAATAGTAAATCATATATGGGTGCTCTCTATGGAACATCAAGTAATGATTTATTTTCAGCATTTTTACGTCATCCAAACTTTTCTAATCGAATTAAAAACTTATATTTTTGTGGAGGAAGTGTTCATCCGGGAGGAGGAATTCCATTGTGTTTGCTATCTGCTAAAATCGTTGATGATCTTATACCTAAATTATAAATGAAGTATAGTGATTTCTTAACAAAACAAAATATTTCTATAGGTTTGATCTGGCTTTTTCACCTTTCAGGTATTATTGGTATAATCTATACCGATGCCTCTTGGTTTATAAAAGCTACTCCATTAAATTTATTATTAAGTTTTATTTTATTAATAATCAATATCGAATGGACTAAAAAGTTGTTGTTTTTAGTATTATTATGTTTTAGTTTAGGTATGATAGCTGAGATTTTAGGTGTTAAGTTTGGATTTATCTTTGGAGAGTATTCTTATGGAGAAACAATGGGGATAAAATTTATGGATGTTCCATTAATAATTGGTTTTAACTGGTGTATTTTAGTTTTTATTACAGGTTCTATTTCTAATGCATTTTTTGATAATCTTTGGGTAAGAATTCTAACAGGAATTGGATTGATGCTCTTTCTAGACTTGATTATTGAACCGGTAGCACCAGTTTTAGACTTTTGGACTTTTGAATCTGGACTTGCTTCTATTCACAATTATGTTGGATGGACTATTATTGCCTTTCCTTTACAGTTGGTTTTTCAAAAACTTAAACTTAAAATTGATGGATCTTTTCCATTTCATTTATTTATTCTGCAATGTCTATTTTTCATTATACTTTTACTAAAGATTAATTCTTTGTAAAATTTAAACTAAAATCTATTTTCATGAAACACCATATTTTTCTTTTATACCTGCTTTTTATTATTGCATGTGGAGAAAGAAATAATTTAAAAGATAGTTTACCTTTTTCAATAAAAAATAAAGGCGAAGAACTTATATTAAGTGAGAACTTAGAATTAGTCAATTACCCAGAAGATTTTTTAAAAGAAAATGGGCTGGAAGAATGGGAGGATTTTAGAAACCTTTATGAAATGATGGATCGCATAAAAGAATTGGATCTTAGAGATATTGAATTAAACATCATAGGGTTATCATCTCGTCTGAAAGATTTGATTTCAAAAGACTTACCAGGAGAATTTGAAACCCCTCAAATTCGAAGTCGACTTAAAGTTGTTCAAATGCAGACACAAAAGTCACGTTATTTTACGAGGCATTATAAAAAAGATTCACTTCTCCCATCTTTAAAAGCATTGTATTATTATTACAATTCTTTAATATCGAGGATGGTAATTCTCAAAGAAGATGAGAATGTGGTAGTTTCTGAAACTAATTAGGGGACTAAAACTTCAATTCATTTGTTTTTTATACAAATATCTATTAACTAAAACTTGATTTTTATCTATTGCGATTTGAATGCTTGATATATGATTCAGAAATTCAGAATTTTCATTGTTGGATTCAACAAATTCTGCATAAAGTTTAAGTAACATTTTGTCTGCTTCTAAACATTTATGAACTGCAGTTGATTTAAGTTTGGCAATAGTGGATACTAATAATTGATCTAAGTTAAACTTGTTAATGATTAGCTCGTCAAAAGTTACTCCAATATTTTGCAATTCACTCAAAATCTGTTGAAAAAATCGATTTCGAATCAAAGCCTGATTATTAAAAAAACGTTTTTCCTCGGAAGTATTTGCATGATCAGAAGCTTTTAAGTACTCCAATTTTGCATTTTTTAGATGCGTAAGGAGCCTTTCCATCAATATTATTTTTTTGCTTTGTCTAGACATTTGTTAATGAAAACAATTTAGCGAATAGTATAATGTTTAAACAGGCACTAACAATATTTATATTAACAGGTTATTTACAATATATTTAAAAGGGGTATCATCTTCAATTTTTGTAGCTTGAATAATCCTTATAATAGCGGGTTCTGAGACAAAATTTGGGGATGGAAGACCCAGTTTTTTTGATATATAGGTATAATACTTTTCACGACTTGGATGATGAGGTGAGACTAAATTATAAATACCTTGAAGTTTTGAATTAACAACCAAATTAGAAATTGCAGATACTGCATCTTGTTGATGAATGAAATTGATCCGTCCTTTTGGATTTCCTATCTTTTTATTTTGTAATTGAAAAATGGGATTTCGATCTTTACCGATAAGTCCCCCTAATCTAACAATAATTGAGGGTTTAGTGGAATTTCTAATTAGCTTTTCACTTGTATAAAGTGCTTTTGCAACTTGATTTTCAGGATTAACCTCACTTAATTCATTATAGTTACCTCCCCTTGATCCATAAACAGATGTACTACTTAAAAAAATAATTCGTTTGATATTACTTGATTCAATATAATTCAATAGGTTTATTATTTTTTGAACATAATCCTCTCCTTTTGATCTTTTACCGGGGGGAATAGAAATGATTAAAGTCTCAATTTTTTTAAAAAAGAGTTTAATGCCTTCAGCTCTATTATTATCTAAAACAACCTTATAGCTTTTAATTCCCTTATTATTCAAAGTGGAAATCCCAGCTTCTGATCTTCGAGTACCTTTAACATTAAAATTTAGTCTTTTTAAGGAGTTACCAAGTGGAACTCCTAACCACCCACAACCTAAAATTCCTAATTGATGCATAAAATGAAATATTGGCAATTATACTGATATATTTTTATAGAATTCACTATTTTTTTAGTAGAATATCAAATTTCATTTAAAAAAACTTATATTACATAATACAAAAATTATTTATTATGCCCGTTAAAAGTTTTCAAGGAGAACGGGCTCAGAAAAAAAGAGTCACTCCAAGTAAATTGATAGTATCCGATATAATGTCTACTGAATTGGTATTATTTACTCCTGAACAGACTATACATGAAGTAATGAAGGCTTTTATTAAACATCGAATATCAGGTGGTCCTGTTATAAATGATAAGGGAAGTCTAGTTGGTGTTATTTCTGAAGCAGATTGTATGAAAGAAATCTCTGATAGTCGTTACTTTAATATGCCAATCTTAGATAAATCTGTAGGTCATTTTATGGCTAAAAAAGTGGAAACCATTGAATCTACTTTAAGTGTTTTTGACGCTGCAGCTAAATTTTCAAAATCTAGTAGGCGTCGTTATCCAGTTATTGAAAGAGGAATACTTGTAGGGCAAATAAGTCGTAAAGATATTGTTATTGCAGCTATCAATATGAAAAGTCAAACATGGAGAATTAAGTAAATATTTCTTTAGCTACCCTGAAAGTGTTTGCATGAGCATCTAAAATAATTTTTAAATCTTTCGAATAGCCACCTCCCATGCTGCATTGAATTGGGATACTTTTCTCCTTAAAATAATTAAGTACAAGTTCATCTCGTTTTTTACAACCTTGAACACTCATTCCAAGACGACCCAATTTATCCGTTTTTAAAACATCCACACCACACAGATAAAAAATAAAATCTGGACGTACTCTTTCATATAGCTTTGGTAAAAGACTTTTGATTTGCTTTAAATAGCTCATATCAGAGCAATTATCATCTATTGATATATCAATATCACTAATCTCTTTTCTAAAAGGATAGTTTTTGGCTCCATGAACTGAGCAGGTGAAAACATCTGAACGATTTTTGAAGATTGCCGCAGTTCCGTTACCTTGGTGAACATCCAAATCTAAAATTAAAACTTTTTTTACATATCCTTTATCTAATAGGTGCTGTGCTCCAATAGCTTGATCATTCAAAAGACAAAATGCTTCACCCCTATCTGAAAAAGCATGGTGAGTTCCTCCAGCAATATTCATAGCAATTCCAAAATCTAGAGCTTTTTCAGCTCCCATAATGGTTCCCCCAGCGATCAAAAACTCTCTTTTCACCAATGCTTCGTCTAGGGGAAAACCAATACTCCTAATCTCATTTTTTGTTAGTTGCAAATTACAAAGGCGATCTACATATTCCTTTATGTGTACTCTTAAAACTTGTTCTACTTTTGCAGCTTTTGGAATAAAAAAATCTTTGGGCTTGCATGTTCCCTCAAAAATTAATTGCTGGGGTAAAAGCTCGTATTTTTCCATAGGAAAGCGATGATTTTCAGGTAAGGAGAGGCGATAGGTTTGATCAAAAGCGATAGGGATAAAAGAATTCAAATCAACTAGGTTATTGGAGTTCCATTTTGAATACTTTTTTCTTCAGGAGACACAAAAATAAAATTTCCATGTTCATTCTTTCCAAGTAAAATCATTCCATTACTTTCAACTCCTTTAATTTTTCTAGGAGACAAATTAGACAATAATGTTACTTTCTTCCCGATAAGTTCATCGGGCTCGAAATCAACTGAGATACCTGAAACAACTGTTCGTATCTCCCCTTTAAGTTGAAGCTTTAGTTCGATTAATTTTTTTGTTTTGTTTACTTTTTTAGCTTTTATGATTTCAGCAACTTGCAAATCTAAAGCTTCAAAATCTTTAAATGATACCTGTGGCTTAATAGGAGGGATTTTATGTAAAGATACTTCATCTTGTTTTTTACTTACATCAAGTTTAGTAAGTTGCTGTTGGACTTGTATATCTTCAATTTTTTTAAATAAAAGTTGAGCCTTTTCTATATTTTGTCCTTCTGGGATCAATAACTTTTTATCGCCTATATCTTTCCATTTTAAACTTCTAGACTTTAAGTTTAACATTATATTCAACTTTTTTGATGTGAAGGGTAAAAAAGGCTCACTTAAAACTGCAAGTCCAGCTGTTATCTGAAGAGCTGTAAACATTATTGTTGCTACTCGATCTGGATCAGTTTTGATCAATTTCCATGGTTCCGAATCAGCTAAATATTTATTTCCTAAGCGAGCTAATTGCATTAAACTTTGACATGCTTCTCTAAAGCGATATTGTTCAATAGCCTGCCCAATTTCATCTGGAAGGCTTGACATTTTTTCTAAAACTTCTTTGTCTTCTTGAAAAAAAATTCCGGCCTCTGGAACGCTGCCCCCATAGTATTTGTGAGTGAGAACTAATACACGATTAATAAAATTACCATATATAGATACAAGTTCATTATTATTCCGAGATTGAAATTCTTTCCAAGTAAAATCATTGTCTTTAGTCTCAGGAGTGTTAGCAGTTAGAACGTAGCGTAATACATCTTGTTGATCAGGGAATTCCTCCAAATATTCGTGTAGCCACACTGCCCAATTTTTAGAAGTAGATATTTTTTGCCCTTCTAAATTTAAAAATTCGTTTGCTGGTACATTTTCAGGTAAGATATAATTCTCGCTTTCATGAAGAATAACAGGGAAAATAATACAATGAAAGACGATATTATCTTTTCCTATAAAGTGAACCAATTTAGTTTTATCATCTTTCCAATATGGTTCCCAATTAATTCCTTTCTTTAATGCCCATTCTTTAGTAGAAGAAATATATCCTATGGGTGCATCAAACCAAACATAAAGTACTTTATTTTTTCCTTCAGCTAAAGGTACTGGAACACCCCATTCTAAATCACGAGTCACAGATCTAGCTTTTAAACCGCTATCAAGCCAAGATTTTACTTGGCCATATACATTAGGTTTCCAGTCAAGTTTATGGCCCTTAATAATCCAGTTTTCTAAAAAATTTTCATAACGATTTAAGGGAAGATACCAATGCTTTGTTTGACGCATTTCTGGCTTAGACCCACTTATAGTAGATTTTGGATTGATTAGTTCATTTGCGTTTAAGGTACTTCCACAGCTTTCACATTGATCACCATAGGCCTCGATGTTTTGACATATAGGGCAGGTTCCTTGAACAAAACGATCTGCCAAAAATTGCTGAGCTTCTGGGTCGAAAAGTTGTTGTGATTCATTTTCTTCAAAAACTCCTTTTTCGTATAAGTTCTTAAAAATTTCTTGAGTAGTTTTGTGATGAATTGATCGAGATGTTCGAGAGTAATTATCAAAAGTAATTCCAAAATTTTCAAATGAATCACGAATCAACTGATCATAATAATCGATTATTTGCTTAGGAGATTTTTTTTCTTTTTTAGCTTTAATAGCAATTGCTACTCCATGCTCGTCGCTCCCACATATAAATGCAACGTCCTCTCCTTTGCCTCTTAAATAGCGAGCATAAATATCAGCTGGAACATAAACGCCTGCCAAATGACCAATGTGAATAGGTCCATTGGTGTAGGGTAATGCTGCCGTAATAGTGTAACGTTTTGACATTTAAATCAGTTCAACTTATTTCAAAAGTAAGCAAAACTCAACCTTTTTATTAAACTAAGTCTATCTTAATGAACCAAATTTATTTTAGAGGGTGAATTTCTTCAAATAATTGAGTATTGTTTTATTTGTAACATTTTGTTTTAAATAATTATTTTTGTTATAATAATGATTATAATATTTAAACACTCTTTATATTATGAAAACCATTGCCTCAACAGTCACCGAATATATTAAGACAAAACCTTACCTAGCCTCTGCACTAGCTGATGGAATAATAAATCTCACTTCCTTAGCAAGAAATATTCATGGTGATATTGAGTCATTGATGAGAAAGCCTGTCAATCAGGGTGCAATAATTATGTCTCTAAAACGAGTATCAGATGACACTAGTTTTACTTTAACAAAAAAAATTATTAACGTGTTAAAAAATCTTGGAGATATTACAGTACGATCCTCTTTAATAGATTACGGCTTTCTACTTTCAGAAACTTTATTAATAACACAGGCTAACCTACTTAAAAAAATTGAAGATAAAAAAGATGTTTTTTATACATCTTCAAGGGGAGTCGCCGAGAGCAATATTGTAGTGAGTAAAAATATAGTTTCATTAGTTGACGGACTTTTTAAAAACGAAGTTTGTCACACTAAAAGAGAAAATTTATCCTCGATTACTATTAAACTTCCCAGTAATAATATTAATATTCCTGGAATATATTATTTTATTTTTCAACGCTTATCTTGGGAGGGGGTAAATATTACAGAAGTTATTTCAACTTCCAACGAATTTACCATTTTAGTGGATGAGGATCAGGTAGACATCGCATTTAAGGTGATTAAGAATCTCAAAGCACTTTAGTTTTTATAGACTAATTGATCGAATAGTTTTATTAGATTTTTTACATCTCTAATTTCACTTATTGATAATAAAAGCCTTGGCCCATTAGAGGTATTTTTTTCTTTCAATATCATACGTTCTGGAGATTTTTTAATTTGATCAATTAAATAATTAAAGTATTCACTTTGGAAAAAATCACTTTGTTGATCAGATAGAAAGTAGCATAAACAGCTTCCTTTTTTTAAGATTAACCGTTCCATACCTAACTGAATAGCAATCCATTTTAAACGTACCGATTCAATCAACTCTTTTGCAGCATCGGGAAGTGCCCCGAAACGATCCTGCAGTTTAGCTTCAAATGCTTCGAGTTCTT
>MDTB01206622.1_pt1 | contig 10123 bp, 6 predicted proteins | sample 811161 | NCBI WGS metagenome assembly MDTB01 (sample SAMN05326650, study PRJNA326480) | marine metagenome | isolation source: seawater | place: Mediterranean Sea | collected 2009
ATCTACTGCTGGATAAATTCCAATTTCAGCTATCTGTCTTGATAATACAGTAGTTGCATCTAAATGTGCAAAAGATGTTGCAGGAGCAGGATCTGTTAAATCATCAGCAGGTACATAAATCGCTTGAACTGAGGTAATAGACCCTTTGTTAGTTGTTGTAATTCTTTCTTGAAGATTTCCCATATCTGTAGCAAGTGTAGGCTGATAACCCACAGCTGAAGGAATTCTTCCTAATAAAGCAGAAACTTCAGATCCTGCTTGTGTAAATCTAAAAATATTATCTACGAAGAAAAGTACATCTTGACCTTCTTGATCTCTAAAATATTCAGCAACAGTTAATCCAGTTAAAGCCACTCTAGCTCTAGCTCCTGGAGGTTCGTTCATTTGACCATAAACTAAAGCTGCTTTTGACCCAGGTCCTTCAGGTTTAATAACTCCTGAGTCTATCATCTCATGATATAAATCATTTCCTTCTCTTGTTCTTTCTCCTACTCCAGCAAAAACTGAAAAACCACCGTGTGCTTTAGCAACGTTGTTGATTAATTCCATAATTAGTACAGTTTTACCAACACCTGCTCCACCAAACAAACCAATTTTTCCACCTTTTGCATAAGGTGCTAATAAATCAATTACTTTAATCCCAGTTACTAAAATTTCTGTTTCGGTAGATTGATCATTAAATTCAGGTGCTGATCTATGAATAGGCCAATTTTCTTTAGTTTTAACTTCACCTTTTTCATCTATAGGCTCTCCAATAACATTTACAATTCTTCCTAAAGTTTCTGGACCAACTGGAACTTGAATAGGAGCGCCAGTATCAACTACTTCATCTCCTCTTTTTAATCCTTCTGTGGCATCCATAGCTATTGTCCTAACACTTGATTCACCAAGATGTTGGGCTACTTCAAGAACTAATCTGTTCCCTGAATTTTGACATTCTAAAGCAGTTAAAATTTCGGGCAATTCACCTTCAAATTTCACATCTACTACTGCTCCAATAATCTGTGTAATTTTTCCTTTTTTCATAATTATAAACTTTCTGCTCCTGATATAATTTCAATTAGTTCTTTTGTAATTGCTGCTTGACGACTTCTATTATACTCAATAGTAAGTTTGTCAACCATTTCACCTGCATTTCGAGTAGCATTATCCATAGCGCTCATTCTCGAGCCTTGCTCACTAGCTGAATTTTCTAACATTGCTTTAAAGATTTGAGTTGAAATATTTTTAGGAAGTAAATTACTTAAAATTTCATCTTCTTCTGGTTCAAATTCATAATTATCTTCAGAAGATGATCCCTCTGCTTCAGACCCTTTAAGTGGGATTATTTGTTGAGCTTGAGGTATTTGAGTAATTACATTTTTAAATTTATTATAAAAAATAGTACATATATCAAATTCTTTTTTATCAAATTTTTCAATTATAATTTTTCCAACCTTTTCAGCATCAAAATAATTTATATTTTTGGAATCTTTAAAAGAAATTTTTTCAATAATATTGTCTTCAAATGTTCTTTTTAATTGGTCAAAACCTTTTGAACCTACAGTTATGATTTTCAAAGTTTTTCCATCTGTTTTAATTTTTTCAAAGTATGCTTTAGCTTTTTTAATAATATTTGTATTAAAGCCCCCGCAAAGACCCCTGTCAGAAGTCATTACAACACATAAATGTATTTTATTCTCTCCTGATCCTGAAAGTAATTTTGGAGCATTTTCTTTATCAGATATTGCACTAGAAAGATTAGTAATGATATTATTCATTTTTTCTGAATACGGCCTTCCTTTTTCTGCATTTTCTTGAGCTCTTTTAAGTTTAGCTGCAGCTACCATTTTCATTGCTTTAGTTATCTTCTGTGTAGATTTCACACTAACTATTCTTTTTTTTAAATCGTCTAAACTAGCCATTTCTATTGATTAAAATTTTTTTTAAGTTCACTAATTACTTCTACTAATAATTTTTCAGTATTTTCTTCAAGTTTACCAGAATTTGAAATTGATTCTAAAATCTCAGGTTTCTCAGATTGACATTTGTCTAAAATTTTAGTTTCGAATTCAGCAATATCTTTTAATTCAATATCATCTAAATAACCCTTAACCCCACAAAAAACTGAAATTACTTGTTGTGCTACAGTCATTGGTGAATACTGCTTTTGTTTCAAAAGTTCAGTAAGTTTTGAACCTCTGTTTAAAAGCTGTTGAGTTGAAGCATCTAAATCAGATCCAAACTGTGCAAATGCTGCCATTTCTCTATATTGAGCTAATTCTAATTTCATAGAGCCAGAAACTTTCTTCATTGCTTTTGTTTGAGCTGATGATCCAACTCTTGAAACTGATAAACCAACATTAATTGCAGGTCTTATTCCTTGATTAAAAAGTTCAGTTTCTAGGAATATTTGTCCATCAGTGATTGATATAACATTTGTGGGAATAAATGCTGAAACATCTCCCCCTTGAGTTTCAATGATAGGTAAAGCAGTTAAAGAGCCACCTCCATGCTCATCACTTAATTTAGCAGCTCTTTCAAGTAATCTACTATGTAAATAAAACACGTCTCCAGGATAAGCTTCTCTTCCAGGGGGTCTTCTTAGTAAAAGTGACATCTGCCTATAAGCTACAGCTTGTTTAGATAAATCATCATAAATAATTAAAGCATGCATACCATTGTCTCTAAAATATTCTCCCATAGCACAGCCAGTGTATGGAGCTAAAAATTGAAGTGGTGCAGCATCAGATGCAGTAGCAGCAACAATTGTTGTATACTCCATAGCACCAGCTTCTTCTAAGGTTTTTTGAATTTGTCTAACAGTTGATCTTTTTTGACCTATAGCCACATAAACACAGTAAAGTTTTTGTTTTTCATCTCCAGACTCATTTATTTTTTTTTGATTAATGATAGCATCTATAGCAACTGCGGTTTTTCCTGTTTGTCTGTCCCCAATAATCAATTCACGTTGTCCCCTTCCTATTGGAACTAAACTGTCAATAGATTTTAATCCTGTTTGCATAGGCTCACTAACAGATTGTCTAGGAATAATTCCTGGAGCCTTTACTTCAACTCTACTTTTTTTAATACTTTTATCTAAAACTCCCTTTCCATCGATTGGATTTCCTAATCCGTCTACAACTCTTCCTAATAATTCTTTTCCAACCGGAGTATCAACAATAGCACCAGTTCTTTTTACAGTATCACCCTCTTTAATTGCTTTATCATCACCAAAAATTACAACTCCAACATTTTCACTTTCTAAATTTAAAGCCATACCTTTTGAACCATCAGCAAACTCAACCATCTCTCCTGCTTGTACATTATCAAGTCCATATATTCTTGCTATACCGTCACCTACAGATAAAACTTGTCCTACTTCTGTAACTTCTGCTTTATCACCGAATTTTTTAATTTGTTCTTTTAAAATTTTTGTTACTTCTGAAGGATTTATCTCCATTTAAGCCTCTACCATTTTGTTTTCTATTTGTTGTAATTTATTTTTAATTGAAGTATCAATCATTGTACTTCCCACTTGCACAATTAATCCACCTATTAAGCTTGGATCATTTTTATAATCTAATTTAATTTTTGAACTAAAATTTTTAGCAAGTTCATTTTTGATGTCATTTATTTCAATATCTGTAAGATTTTTCGCTGCAATTAATTGGGCTTTAATTTCACCTCTTTTTTTTGAACATGTTTCAATAAAATCACTTAAGATTTTTTCAACATAAAAAAACCTTTTTTTGAATATTAAAAAACTTAAAAATTTTATTAGAATATTATTCAAAGCAAATTTTTTAGAAATTTCTACTATAGTTTTTAATTGATCCTCATTTTTGTATGTAGGATTTTTAATGAAAGATTTAAAATCATCATTTTTTAAAATTAAGTTTAGAAATGATAATGAGTCTTTTTCTACTTCATCTATAGAGTTAGCTTCCTCAGCTATTTCATAAAGCGCTAAAGAATATCTATTGGCATTAGTACTAGAAAAATCTTTATTTTTACTCAATTTATATCCCTTAATTAATTAATGAAGACTTGTAAAAAATTGATTTTAATTAACATATGACCTCAATGTCTTCAAGTAACTCGTTGCCCAAAACTGTTATTTTTTTACCATTAATTGAAATTTATTGGGTCAACATCAACCGACAGTTTCATTCCTCTGGAGAATTTGAATTTTGAAATGATCTTGTTGAGCGAATTTTGAACTTTAAGAGATTTTCGACCTCTTACTAACAATCTAATTCTAAATTTTTTTTTTAGCTTAAAAATTGGAGCATTCACTGGTCCAAGAACTTTACCTTCTACAGAATCTTTAATAAAATTCTTAAATCTAAAAGCTTCTTTTTCTAGCTCTATTTCATTACTGCCAGTGAGTATTAAAGCAATAAATCTTTCAAAAGGTGGAAGGTTATTTTTTCTTCTAATTTCAAGCTCTTTATTTAAAAAAATATTTGGATCTTTATGTGTAATATCAGAAATTATTTTTGATCTTAAATTATAACTTTGAAAATATATAGTGGCTGGTTTACCCGTTCGTCCTGCCCTCCCAGATAATTGATGATATAATTGTAAATTTTTTTCTGCTCCTCTTATGTCGTGGCCATTGGAAGATAAATCAATGTCTACAACTACTATGCAATTTAAATTTGGAAAATGGAATCCTTTAGAAATTAATTGAGTACCAACTAAGATTTGAATTTCATTATTAAATATTTTTTTAAAAATATCAGAAGATTTTTTTTTATTCATGGTATCACTCGAAAAAATTGTTGTTATTTTTGTGGGGAAAATTTTTTTTATTTCCTCTGAAATTCTTTCAACACCTGGTCCACTAAATATAAAATCACACCTTCCATTTTTTAAACAATTTCTATCCAATAATGCCTTATAACCACAATAATGACATAATAAATTTTTTTTATATTTATGATACACCAAGTTAATAGAGCAATTTGGACACGAATAACTTGTAAAACATTTTTTACATAAAACATGTGGAGAAAAACCTCTCCTATTTAAAAAAAATAAAATTTGATCATTTTTTTTGAGATGAAAATTTACTTTTTCAATTATTTCTTTTGAAATCCAAGATTGTTTTTCAAGTTTATGATTATTTAAATCAATTATTTCATAATTTGGAAAAGAAGCATTCAAATATCTTTGATCTAATTTAGATAAACTGTATTTTTCTTTTTTTATATTTTCAAAAGTTTCAATTGATGGAACCGCTGTAATTAAATTTATTGGAATATTTTCAAAAGATGCTCTCGCTACTGCCATATCTCTTGCATTATAGATTACTCCTTCGTCCTGCTTGTATGATTGATCATGTTCTTCATCAACTATAATTATTCCCAATTTTTTAAAAGGTAAAAATAAAGAAGATCTAGCACCAATTACAACTTTTATTTTATTATTTGCAATTCCATACCAAATCTTTTCTTTATGTTTTTTAGAAATTCCTGAATGCCAAACTGAAGGTTCAAATCCAAAGAATTCAGTAAATTTACTTTGAAATTGCCCTGTCAATCCTATCTCAGGAAGTAAAATTAATCCTTGAAAACCCTTCATAATTTTTTGCTTTAAAGCTGCAAAATAAACCATGGTTTTCCCAGATCCAGTAGCCCCTTGTAAAACATGAACTCTAAATTTCTGGTTAGAAATATTCATTTTTTTTAAACAATTTTTTTGATCTTTTGTAAGTTCAATTTTATTTTTTTTGATCTTTTCTTTAAATTGTTCTGTCTTCTTGATCATGTTCTTTTCTACTGCATTACTACTTAATAAAAGTAATTTTAAACTCATACCTTTTGGAATCATATTATATTCAGAAAACCAATTTAAAAATTTGATTGTGTCTTTTTTTAAAGATGGAATATCTAGTTTTTTTAATACCTTTTTAATTTTAAAATTTTTATTTGTATTTTTTTCAAATTCATCCCAAACAACACCTGTGACTTTAGATTTACCAAATGGAACTATTACATAATCACCTATTTTAAGACTCAAATCTGAACTATATGTAAAAGGATGATTAAATATATTGGGAATAAGAATCGGAACTTTCATATATTTATAATATGAAAATATTTTAAGAGTGTATTGCTCTTTTATCTACTGATAAAGCTGCTTCTTTTACTGCCTCTGAGAAAGTAGGGTGTGCATGACATGTTCTTGCTATATCTTCGGCACTTGCACCAAACTCCATACCAACACCAATTTCAGCAATTAATTCTCCTGCATGAGGACCTATAATATGTGCTCCTAAAACTTTATCTGTCACTTCGTCTGCTAGAATTTTAACAAATCCTTCCGCCTCATCAATCGCTTTAGCTCTAGAATTTGCCATAAATGAAAATTTACCAATTTTATATTTTGTGTTAGCTAATTTTAACTGTTCTTCGGTTTTACCAATTGATGCAACCTCTGGTGTAGTGTAGATAACGCCAGGAATTATATCGTAGTTAACATGTCCTGACTGTCCTGCAATATTTTCTGCAACAGCAATACCCTCATCTTCAGCTTTATGTGCTAACATTGGTCCTTTTATTACATCACCAATTGCATAAATATTATTTATATTAGTTTGAAAATTTTTATCAGTTTTAATTCTTTTTTTTTCATCTAATTCCACACCGATTTCTTTTAAATTTAAATTATTTGTATTAGGCTTTCTTCCAACTGAAATTAAAACTACATCGCACTCAAAATTTATCTTTTTACCATCTTTATTTAATGCAAAAATGGTTGCACCCTCAGGAGTTTTTTTTATTTTTTCTACCTTTGTTTGCATATGAAAACTAATACCTTGCTTTTTTAAAATTTTCATAAATTCAATAGACACCTCTTTATCCATCCCAGGAGTAATATTTTCAAGAAACTCAATTACGTGAACTTCTGTGCCCAATCTTGACCAAACTGATCCCATTTCTAAACCTATATAACCACCGCCAATTACTATCATTTTTTTTGGTACTTTCTTTAAGGATAATGCTCCAGTGGAAGAGATGATTATTTTTTCATCAAATTCTATACCGGGTAATGATGTAGGCTCAGAACCTGTGCTAATTATAGTTTTTTCAGTTTCTATGATTGTTTCCTTATTTGCATCATCTAATATAGCAACCTTATTGGATGATTTAAAACTTCCTGTACCTTTGAAATAAGTAACTTTATTTTTTTTAAATAAAAACTCAACACCTTTGGTTAGGGTTGTGACAGCTTTATCTTTATTTTTCATCATTTTTTCAAGATTAAGTTTTACTTCACCAACTTCTATTCCAAGTTTTGAGAGACTTTTAGCTTTGAGAAAATTTTCTGAAAGATTTAATAAATTCTTTGAAGGTATGCATCCAATATTTAAACAAGTACCACCTAAAGATCCTCTAGACTCAATACATGCTGTTTTTAATCCAAGTTGAGCTAATCTTATAGCACATACATATCCACCGGGACCTCCACCTATTACAACTGCTTGAAATTTTTCTGCCATTTAAATATTTAAAAATAATCTTCTTGGATCTTCTAAATTTTCTTTAACCATTTTTAAGAAAGAAACCGACTCTTTTCCATCAATAATTCTATGATCATATGATAGCGCAAGATACATGATGGGTCTAACTTTAATTTCTCCATCTATTACTACTGGTCTTTCTACAATGTTATGCATTCCTAAAACCCCTGATTGAGGCAAATTTAAAATTGGAGTAGATAACATTGAACCATAAACTCCTCCATTGCTAATAGTAAAAGTTCCACCTTGCAGATCTTCTATCGTCAATTTACCATCTTTTGCTTTTTCTGAAAGACTTTTAATATTTTTTTCAATGTCTGCAAACGATAATTCATCTGAATTTTTAAGTACAGGAACAACCAATCCTTTTTCAGTACCTACTGCAAAACTTATATTATAATAATTTTTGTAAACAATTTCTTCTCCATCAATTTCAGCGTTAACGGCTGGAAAAATCTTTAGTGCTGCCACACAAGCTTTTACAAAAAATGACATGAAGCCTAGTTTAATTCCATACCTAGTTTGAAAATCTTCTTGATTTTCTTTTCTCATCTCAATTATATTGGTCATATCAACTTCATTAAAAGTAGTGAGTAATGCAGCATTTTCTTGAGCTTGTTTTAGTCTTTTTGCAATTGTTAATCTCAATCTAGTCATTTTGATTCTCTCTTCTTGACCATATTGAATTTTTCTTTCTGATGGTTGAGGCTTTGCCCCCATCAAGCTAATTAGATCTCCTTTTAATACTCTGCCGTCTTTTCCAGATCCTTTAACTGTTTTTAAGTCTATTTTATTTTCAACTACTATTTTTCTAACTGCTGGAGAAAGTATTTCTTCATCTTTTTGTTCTTTAACTTCATTAGTTAAGACAAGAGGCTTCTCAGTTTTAGTTTCTAAATCTTCTTTTTCTTCAAAAATTTTTGGCTCTTTTTTTTCAATTTCTATGTTTTTAACATTATCTTCTATTTTTTTTAATTTGATTTCTTCTATTTTAATTTCTTTATTTTCAGTTTGATTTTTTCCATTTTGACTTACTGAACCAAGTATAGCGCCTACCTCAACTACAGTACCATCACTTGAGTTTATTTCAGATAATATTCCATCAGACGGAGAGGGAATCTCTAAATTAACTTTATCAGTTTCTAATTCTACAATAGGCTCATCAGCATTAACTGTATCTCCCTTATTTTTTAACCACTTGGCTACAGTTGCTTCGGTAATGCTTTCTCCTAAAGCTGGTACTACAATTTTTTCACTCATTATATTTTAAAAACCCTATTTATTATCTCGTCTTGTTGGGAGGCATGTCTTTTTGCATAGCCTGTGGCTGGTGATGCATCTGGACTTCTCCCTATATAAGAAATTTTTCTATTATTAGCCTTAATAGTGTCTAATGTCCATTGGATATAATCTCTTACAGAAAACCAAGCTCCCATATTTTTTGGTTCCTCCTGACACCAATAAAATTTTGCTTTTTCAGCATAAGGTTTTATCTCTTTTACAAGTGCTTTGGCTGGAAATGGATAAAGTTGCTCAATTCTAAACATTATTACATCATCTCTTTTCAATTTTTCTCTAGCGACAAGTAAATCAAAATAAATCTTACCAGAACATAATATTACTTTTTTAATTTTTGACTTCTTTTTAAGTTTAATAAAACCTTTGCTTTTTGGATCTATAGCATGATCCCACAAAACTCTATGAAAAGAATTAGTTTTACTGAAATCTTCCAAATTAGATACGCAATATTTATTTCTTAATAATGATTTTGGAGTCATTATTATTAATGGTTTCCTAAAATCTCTATGCATTTGTCTTCTTAAAGCATGAAAATAATTTGCAGGAGTAGTACAGTTCATCACTTGCATATTGTCGTTAGCACATAATTGCAAAAATCTTTCTAATCTTGCTGAAGAGTGTTCTGGTCCTTGGCCTTCATATCCATGAGGTAATAACATTACTAATCCTGATGCCCTAGACCATTTTCTCTCTCCAGATGCAATAAATTGGTCAATAACAACTTGTGCTCCATTTGCAAAATCTCCAAATTGTGCCTCCCATAAAGTCAGTGTATTAGGTTCAACTAAACTGTAACCATATTCAAAGCCCAAAACTGCTAATTCAGATAAGAAACTATCTACAGCTTCAAATTGTTTTTGATTAGTAGAAATATTGTTTAAAGGTACATATCTACTATTATCAAGTTGATTTCTTATTACAGAATGTCTTTGACTAAAAGTTCCTCGACCAGAATCTTGACCAACTAATCTAACAGGATAACCCTCTTCTAATAAAGATCCAAAAGCTAAGGCTTCTGCTGTTGACCAGTCAATTCCTTGGCCATCTGAAACCGATTTTTTTCTAGCTTCTAATATTTTGGTAATAGTTTTATGTACATTCAATTCTGAGGAAACAATGTTAATTTTTTCCGATATTTCTAAAAGTTTTTTTGTACTTGCTCCAGTTACACCTCTTTTATCTTTTCCCTTTTCAGGCTTATATGCAGACCAAGTACCTTCAAACCACTCAATTTTTGGCTTATAATTTTTTGCATTTTTATAATGATCATCAAGTAAATCCTTAAAATTTTTTATATTTTTATTCAAATTTTCA
>MDTB01154377.1_pt1 | contig 10122 bp, 11 predicted proteins | sample 811161 | NCBI WGS metagenome assembly MDTB01 (sample SAMN05326650, study PRJNA326480) | marine metagenome | isolation source: seawater | place: Mediterranean Sea | collected 2009
GGCTGCCAGGTGCACCGTTTTCTTGTTCTCCATAAGGAGCTTGATGCCGATGATGGCGAGTTGACACGTACCCGAAAAGTGCGCCGCCGGATCATTGAGGAGAAGTATAAAGACCTCGTTGATGCGCTATATGGCAAACTTGATGAGATCTACACCTCAACCGAGGTGACCTATGAGGACGGACGTAAGGGGTCCATTAGTGCCACCTTAAAAATCCGCGATGTGAAGACCTTCGACAGAAAGGCCAAATCCGCATGAGCACCCAAGCAGCAGCAACACAAGAAAATCCTGATGGATACGTGACCCCTGATGGCCGGACCATTGGAAAAACCGTTCTTGAGGTTAAAAACATCACTTTGCGTTTTGGTGGTGTGACGGCAATTAAGGATATTTCCTTTGACATTAAAGAGGGAGAGGTTCGTGCCATCATTGGCCCCAATGGTGCCGGCAAGTCCTCCATGCTCAATGTGATCAATGGGTTTTATCATCCTCAGGAAGGTGAGATTTACTTCCATGGTGAGCGGCGCAAGCCCATGAAGCCATATGAGATTGCCCGCCAGGGCATCGCCCGGACCTTCCAGAATATTGCCCTTTTTAAGGGCATGAGCACCTTAGACAACATCATGACCGGGCGTTTTATCCACATGAAATCTTCCATGGCGGCCCAAATGTTTTGGACCGGACCTGCGGAAAAGGAAGAAGTGGCCAATCGTGAGATTGTGGAGAAGGTCATCGATTTTCTTGAAATTCAAGCCATCCGGAAAAAGCCTGTGGGTTCGCTCCCCTATGGTTTGCAAAAGCGCGTGGAACTTGGCCGGGCCTTGGCCGCCCAGCCAAAACTTTTGCTTTTGGACGAGCCGATGGCGGGCATGAATGTTGAAGAAAAAGAAGACATGAGCCGCTTTATTCTTGATGTGAATGATGAATTTGGCACCACCATTGCCTTGATTGAACATGACATGGGCGTGGTGATGGATATTTCCGATCGGGTGGTGGTGCTCGATTATGGCCGTAAGATTGGGGATGGAACACCTGATGTCGTGCGCAACGACCAAACGGTGATCGATGCCTATCTCGGCGTGGCCCACGATTGAGGAGCATGACAGGTGGTTGATTTTCTTATTTTGCTTGAAGTTATCCTAAACGGCCTGATGGCTGGGGTGCTCTATTCGCTTGTTGCCCTTGGGTTTGTGCTTATATTTAAGGCCTCTGGCATTTTTAATTATGCCCAGGGTGTGATGGCATTGTTCGCGGCCATGACATTGGTGGGGTTGATGAATGGGCAAGTACCCTTCGCCCATGCCATTAACGTGATCTTCGGTACCGAAATTCATCACTTTGGTTTCCATCTGCCCGCCTTCTTGGCGATTGCTGGCACGGCTTTCGTGATGTTCATTTTTGCCGTCATTGTGGAACGTTATTTGCTGAAGCATCTGGTGAACCAGGAACCAATCATCCTGTTCATGGCCACCATTGGCCTTGCTTATTTTATGGAAGGCTTTGGCGACTCCATGTGGGGTTCAGACATCAAAACTTTGGATGTTGGTTTGCCCTCTGGCATGTCCACTTGGTTTGATGAGGCTACTTTTGAATATGGTTATGGTATGTATGTCGACTTGCTCGATATCTATGCGACATTGATTGCCCTGGGGCTTGTGGTCGCCCTGACTTTATTCTCCCAATATACCAAATATGGACGCGCATTGCGTGCCGTGGCTGATGACCACCAAGCAGCCGTATCTGTGGGGATTTCCCTGCGTACCATTTGGGTTTTGGTCTGGACCATTGCTGGTTTCGTTGCCTTGGTGGCTGGAATCATGTGGGGCTCCAAATCTGGGGTCCAATTTTCGCTTTCCCTCATTGCCTTGAAAGCGCTGCCTGTGCTGTTTCTTGGCGGTTTGACCTCCATCCCAGGTGCTATTGTTGGGGGCCTTATCGTGGGTGTTGGTGAGAAATTGTTTGAATTTAGTATTGGGCCAATGATTGGTGGTGCCACCGAGAACTGGTTTGCCTTTGTGCTCGCCCTCCTGTTCTTGGTCTTCCGGCCACAGGGTCTGTTTGGCGAAAAAATCATTGAGAGGGTGTGACGGATGTTTTACCGCGAGTCCGGAGAATTCAAAACAAGCTATGCAAAGGATAACTCATCCTTCCCCATTGCTGCTGACAAAGTCATCCATGTTGCCATGCTGGTCATCGCCCTGTTGGTTGTGCCCTTCATGATCAATGATTATTGGGCAGGTGCGGTATTCCTGCCCTTCCTGATTTATGCGATTGCGGCATTGGGGCTGAACATTCTTACTGGCTATTGCGGCCAGGTGAGCCTGGGCACGGGCGCCTTCATGGCGGTGGGTGCTTTTGCATGTTACAAAATCATGGTGGCTTTTCCTGAACTTAACATGATCATTGTTGTGTTGCTTTCTGGTGTTGTGACCGCCGGTGTGGGGGTTGTTTTTGGCCTGCCATCATTGCGGATCAAGGGTTTTTACCTGGCGGTTGCCACCCTCGCAGCACAGTTTTTCCTCATCTGGCTGTTTAATAAGGTGGGATGGTTTTACAATTATTCGGCCACTGGTCAGATTAATGCCCCGACCCGAGAGGTCTTTGGTTTTAATATTACTGGTGCTGAAGCAACGCCTGAAGCCAGATATCTGTTTTGTCTCTTCTTTGTGTTCATCCTTGCCTGGGTTGCAAAAAATCTTACGCGTGGCCGCATTGGCCGCAGTTGGATGGCCATCCGCGACATGGATATTGCCGCTGAAATCATTGGCGTGAATCCCTTGACCACCAAGCTCACTGCTTTCGCCGTAAGTTCATTCTTTATTGGTGTCTCTGGTGCCTTGTTCTTCGGCGTTTATCTGGGAGCCGTGGAAGTGACCGAGGTTTTTGGCATCCAAAAATCATTTATTGTTCTGTTCATGATCATTATTGGCGGTCTGGGCTCGATCTTTGGCTCCTTCATTGGTGCTGCCTTTATGGTGCTCTTGCCGGTTTTGTTGAAGAATATCCTTGTCGGTCAGCTTGATTGGCCAACAGACATTGCCGAGCATCTCAATTTTATTATCGTTGGTTTGTTGATCATGGTGTTTCTCATTGCTGAGCCCCATGGTTTGGCAAGGCTTTGGAATGTTACAAAACAGAAACTTCGTCTTTGGCCGTTCCCTTATTAAGGGCAGGCCACCAAAGAGCATCCGCGAAAATTTGCGGTGCAAAATGTCGTTAACTAAGGGAGGTCGACATGAACTTGAAGAAACTTGCTATCGCTGCCGCGGTGACCGTCACCGCTGCTGCGCCAGCCTTGGCAGAGCTTGTTGTGCCATCGCTGACCTACCGGACTGGGCCATATGCCGCCAATGGTATTCCCTGGGCCGATGGATTTTCTGACTACATGACCCTCATCAATGAACGTGATGGTGGCGTTGGTGGTGAAAAAATCCGCATCATTGAATGTGAAACCGCCTACAACACCGAAAAAGGTGTGGAATGTTATGAGGCAATTAAAGGTGAAGGCGCGTTGGTGTTCCACCCACGTTCCACAGGTATCACCTACCAGCTCATTCCAAAAATTACCGCTGACAATATCCCAATCCACACACCGGGTCTTGGCAGAACATCCGCCAAAAACGGTGAGGTTTTTAACTGGGTGTTCAACTTTCCCACCAATTATTGGGACGGTGCTTCTGGTGCCATCACCCACCTTTTGAACCTTAATGATAAGGATATTAAGGGCAAAAAGGTCACCTTGCTTTATCACAATTCTGCTTATGGTAAGGAACCGATCAGAACCCTGGAATTGCTTGCCAAGAAGCATGGCTTTGCGTTGAGCACGTTGGCTGTTGACCATCCTGGTCAGGAACAGAAGTCTCAGTGGCTTCAGATCCGTCGTGACCGTCCTGATTATGTCCTTATGTGGGGCTGGGGCATCATGAACCAGGTTGCTATTCAGGAAGCTGCCAACATCCGCTATCCAATGGAAAATTTCATTGGCGTCTGGTGGTCAGGCTCTGAAAATGACGTTATGCCTGCTGCCGAAAAGGCCAATGGCTATAAGTCACTCGCCTTTTTTGCGGTGAATGATGATTTCCCAATCTATAATGACATCAAAAAGTTTGTTGTTGATGCTGGCAAAGCTGCTGGCGCAGGCAACATGGTTGGGGACCGTCTTTACAATGCAGGCATAATGGAAGCCATGTTGACCGTGGAAGCCATAAAAAATGCCCAAAAAATCCATGGCACGAAGAAGATCAACGCTTCCATGATGCGCGACGGTATGGAAGCGCTGAAGGTGGATAACGCCCTGATGAAAAGCCTTGGCATGGAAAACTTCCTGCCAGAGTTTGAGGTGTCCTGCCAGAACCATGGCGGAAATGGCATCGTGAACATGTCTCAGTGGGATGCTGCTGCAGGCAAATGGTCCATCATCGACGCGAATATCCAGTCCGATCAGGACATTATTCAGCCGTTGGTTGATCAAGATTCCATGGCATTTGCTAAGGAATCTGGCGTCACGCCATCCTGCGTGAACTAAGTTCAAACAATTTCTGGTCGCCCCAATGAGGGGCGGCCAGTATTGCCCGGAACCTGGAACAAACGGAAAAACAAAATGACACAAACAGGGACTGATACTGAAAACCTCCTTGAGGTGAACAACATCGAGGTGATCTACAACCACGTCATCTTGGTGCTAAAAGGGGTAAGCCTCACGGTGCCAAAGGGCGGTATCACAGCGCTTCTTGGGGGTAATGGGGCGGGCAAAACAACAACCTTGAAGGCTATCTCAAACTTGCTCAAATCCGAGCGTGGTGAGGTGACCAAGGGAAGCATTAAATATCGCGGCGATGCGATTGAAGATCTTAACCCATCTGATCTTGTGAAAACAGGGGTCATCCAGGTCATGGAAGGCCGCCATTGTTTTGGCCATTTGACGGTGGAAGAAAACCTCATGACAGGCGCCTTTACCCGCGGCGATGGCCGCGGTGCCGTGAGTGCTGATTTGGACATGGTTTATGGGTATTTTCCCCGCTTGAAGGAGCGTCGAAAGAGCCATGCTGGCTATACCTCTGGGGGTGAGCAGCAGATGTGCGCCATTGGACGGGCCTTAATGTCACGTCCTGAAACCGTCTTGTTGGACGAACCCTCCATGGGTCTTGCGCCGCAATTGGTGGAAGAGATTTTTGAAATTGTGAAGCAGCTTAATGAAAAGGAAAACGTCTCCTTCTTATTGGCCGAGCAAAACACCAATGTTGCTCTTCGTTATGCCCATTATGGTTATATTCTTGAATCTGGACGCATTGTGATGGATGGGCCGGCTGCAGAATTGCGAGAGAATCCCGACGTCAAGGAATTTTATCTTGGCATGTCCGATGAAGGCCGCAAATCATTCCGTGATGTGCGCAGCTACCGCCGCAGAAAGCGTTGGCTGAGTTAGAGACCAAACAGCGCATATAAGGGGGCTCCTTGTTGGAGCCCTTTTCAGTTGGGGCTGGTGTTTGTAGAAATAGCCTAGGCAAATACAGGGGACGTTTCCATGGACAATGGGCATGAGGTGGCAAGCAAGGGCAAAATCCTTTGCGTCTTGCATCAGGAACATTCGACCACAGGACGCATAGGCCAAACCCTTCGTTCCAAAGGCTATGAGGTGGTCAAATGCAGGCATGCCTGTGGGGACCCTTTGCCGGAGGAAACAGAACCATTCGCCGGTATCGTCATTTTCGGTGGCCCCATGTCGGCCAATGACACGCATTTGGAATTTATCCGTGGTGAGCTTGATTGGTTGGTCACTGGCAAGCCCTTGGAAGTACCCTTTTTGGGTGTTTGTTTGGGCGCACAATTGCTTGCCCGTGCCATGGGTGGAGAGGTTGGTCCCCATGAATATGGGGCCAAAGAAATAGGCTATCATGAAATAATGACCACACCGACGGGCAAGTCTCTGATGGGTTTTGACAAAAGCCATGTCTTTCAATGGCATTCGGAAGGCATTCACCTGGGCGATTATGGGGAAACGCTTGCTTTTTCCCAACGCTTTAACAACCAGGCCTTTAGTGCCGGTGCAAACATCTTAGGCATACAATTTCATCTGGAAATGTTTCCTGAACTCATGGCCCGCTGGTACCATAAGGCCCAACCAGATTTGACCATTGATGGGGTCCATGAACCTGAGCATTCCTCGGAGGCAAGCAACCGCCATTTTGAGCATAATGGGAAATTATTAAACCATCTCTTGGACCGGTGGTTGGCCCAAGAGATGGTTGCGTGAACTGCTGGCATCATTCAAGAGATGGTGCCAATATTAATTTTTGTTTTTGCCTGCTGATTGAGGTTTGCTTATGTGCGCATTGGTTGGTCTGATATCGACCATCATCACCATCATCACCTATTTGGTTATCGCCAATGTGATCCTTAGTTGGCTGACCGCTTTTAATGTTATCAACATGTCCAACAGGTTCGTTTATCAAATCGCAAGTTCCATCTATGCGGTGACCGAACCCATGATTGCCCCCATTCGGTCGGTATTGCCTAATTTTGGTGGGCTGGATTTCTCACCCATTGTTCTTTTCCTGCTGCTTGGTTTTGCCCAGAATTTGCTCTGGGAATATGGTGGCCAAGCCTTTTGCATGGGTTGAGCCGAGATGGCGGCAACCATTCTTGATGGCAAGGCGCTTGGCGCCCGTATAGACGAACGCACCGCCCAAAGAGTGACAACATTTGTTGATGAACATGGACGCCGCCCCTGCCTGACGGTCGTGTTGGTGGGTGAAGATCCTGCGTCGCAAGTTTATGTGCGCAACAAGATTCGTCGATGTGGGCAAACTGGCATTGAATCGCGCGAACATCGACTCGAGGTTGATGTGGGCGAGGATGAATTGCTTCGCTTAATCCGAGCGCTCAATCATGCCGATGATGTGGATGGCATCTTGGTGCAATTACCGCTGCCTGATCACATCGATGCAGCTTTGGTGCTGGAAGCCATTGCTGCTGAAAAGGATGTTGATGGCTTTCATCCAGATAATGCCGGCCGCTTGGCCAGCGGAATGCCCCGATTTGTGCCCTGCACCCCCCGGGGCGCCATGCACCTCATTCATGAGGTGCACGAAAATTTACAAGGTCTTCATGCCGTGGTGGTGGGCCGCTCCACCATTGTTGGCCGACCCATGGCCCAACTTCTTTTGATGGCGGATGCTACCGTCACCATCGCCCATTCAAAAACCAAAGACCTTACATCCACCTGCCTAGATGCGGATATCCTCATTGCTGCGGTGGGTCGACCCAAAATTATTTCCGGTGGGATGGTCAAACCTGGTGCCACGGTGATCGATGTGGGCATCAATAGGATTGATGATGGCGGCAAAGGCCGGTTGGTGGGTGACGTCGATTATGACCAGGTAATGGGCCATGCTGGTGCGATTACACCCGTTCCAGGTGGGGTTGGCCCCATGACCATCGCTTGCCTCCTGGAAAACACGGTGGATGCAGCCATCATGCGGATGGCATGAGAAGCACAAACATCAATAATCATTGATATCTTTTGGTTCATCTGCCCTGCGGTAATGGGAAATAACCCGAAGAAGTATGGTGATCAGGATCATTAAGATGGCGAGGCCAATGAGGTTGTCCCACCAATCTTCATAGATGATCATTCCCAACATGCCTGTTTGCTGCAGGTAGATGATGCCAGCCTGTAATAGGGATGAAAGCCCAAGGGGCAAAAAGAAAATCAATGACCCATCGGTTAGCTCCAATGCCACCAATATTAGGCCTGCAATGACCCAGTAATGGGGGATGAACAAAAATTCCGTGAGCATCAACCGCGCCCTTTTGCCGATTCCATGAGTGCTTCCAGGCTTCCCAAAACGCCAGTGACGTTGCTTGGCACAACAATAGTCTTGGCGTTTTCCGCAGAGGCAAGCTGTCCAAGTGCCACCACTTGTCTTTTCATGATTTCAAAATCAATGGCTGGTTGGCCATCATTATTGATGGCTTCGGCCAAAAGACGGGTTTGTTCGGCATCGGCTTTTGCTTGCACCTCAACGGCATAAGCTTGGGCATCGGCTTCGATACGCACCGCATCGGCCTGCTTTTGGGCTTCGTAGAGGGTCGCATCGGCGGCAAGCTCAACAGATCTTTTCTCACCCTCAGCACGGGCGATGGTGGCCCGACGCTCGCGCTCGGCCAATAATTGCTGGCGTTGGGCCCCTTTTGTCTGTTCATCCACAACGATGTCGGTGATTTCTGTGCGGGTGATATCAATGCCCCAGATTTCTGCAGCGGATTGAAGATTGGAGGCAATTTCTTGGTTCATGGCCTCACGGCTGGATTGCAGATCATCAAGCTCTAATTTGCCCGCGGCAGAACGCACGATGGAGGAGGCCGCGGTAAAAATGGCCTGGTCAACATTGCTGATGCGGTACACGGTGCGTGATGCGTCAACCACCCGGTAAAATACGGTGGTTTCAACCTGAACTTCCACATTGTCTCTCGTAATCACGGAGATGGTAAATTCCGGCAATAGGCGTTCCAGAATAGAAATTTTATGGGCCACACGGTCAAGATAGGGAATGATGATGGAAAGACCCGCTTGCAGTGTTTTGGTGTAGCGACCAAAACGTTCGATCACATAGACCTCAGATTGCGGGACCACCTTGATGCCCCGGTAAATTGTCAAAATGACAAAACCAATGATAATCAAAGGGATGGCAGCAAAACTTAGTTCCATGGGCTTGTTCCTTAAGCAAATGACTTGGTGGGGCTGATCATGACATTACCCCCATAGATGGGGTGTGGGTATTTTATTGCAATGATTTCTTGCGGGCTGCCAGCAATTTGAGGCGAAGAGCGTTGAGTTGAATAAATCCTTCCGCATCTTTCTGGTCATAGACAAAATCTTCCTCAAAGGTCACATGGGCCTCGGAATAGAGGCTGACAGGCGATGTGCGGGACATCACATGAACACCACCTTTATACAGCTTGAGGGTAACTTCCCCAGACACAAATTCTTGGGAATGGTCGATCAAGGCTTGAAGCATCTCCCTTTCGGGTGACCACCAAAAACCATTATAAATCAACTCAGCATAGCGTGGCATGAGTTCATCTTTGAGGTGGGCGGCGCCACGATCTAAGGTGATGGATTCCATGGCCCGGTGGGCAGCAAGAAGAATGGTGCCGCCGGGCGTTTCATAGATGCCGCGGCTTTTCATGCCCACAAAGCGGTTTTCCACAAGATCTAGGCGGCCAATACCATGACGCCCACCAAGCTCATTGAGCTTGGTTAAAAGCGTTGCTGGGCTCATGGCCTCGCCGTTAATGGCCACGGCATCACCCTTTTCGAAACCAACAATGATTACTTCTGATTGATCTGGGGCTTGTTCCGGATCAATCGTCCGTTGGAACACATAATCTGGCGCTGGTTGTGACGGGTCTTCAAGGACCTTTCCCTCTGAAGATGTGTGAAGGAGGTTGGCATCCACGGAGAATGGCGCCTCACCGCGTTTGTCTTTGGGGATGGGTATTTGATGTTCCTCTCCAAAGGCAATGAGTTTTTCCCGAGAGCTGAGGTCCCACTCACGCCATGGCGCAATTACTTTTATACCAGGTTCTAAGGCGTGATAGCCAAGTTCAAAACGAACCTGATCATTTCCTTTCCCTGTGGCGCCGTGACAAACCGCATCGGCACCAACCTTGCGGGCAATTTCGATCTGTCTTTTGGAGATCAAAGGGCGCGCAATGGAGGTTCCCAACAGATACACCCCTTCATAAAGGGCGTTTGCGCGAAACATCGGAAAGACATAGTCACGCACAAATTCTTCCCGAAGGTCTTCTATGAAGATTTCTTTCACACCCAGCAATTCTGCCCGAGCGCGGGCTGGCTCCAATTCCTCGCCCTGGCCAAGATCGGCGGTAAAGGTGACCACCTCACAACCATATTCGGTCTGCAGCCATTTGAGAATGATGGAGGTATCTAGGCCGCCGGAATAGGCAAGCACAACTTTGCGGATATCGGTCATTGCTGGGTCCCGTCAGGAAAGTTTCGTCGAAGATTCACTAGACCAAGCAGGTGCCACAACTCAAGGATGGGCAGGATCATGACGTTGTGATGGCTTTGGCTTTCGTGCCCGCTGGGACGCGGAC
>MDTB01024843.1_pt1 | contig 10121 bp, 11 predicted proteins | sample 811161 | NCBI WGS metagenome assembly MDTB01 (sample SAMN05326650, study PRJNA326480) | marine metagenome | isolation source: seawater | place: Mediterranean Sea | collected 2009
GTCAAGAATAGCAAAAAAAGAAATGGTAGAAGCAAATTTAAGATTAGTTATTTCAATTGCAAAAAAATATACTAATAGAGGACTTCAATTTCTTGATTTAATTCAAGAAGGAAATATTGGTTTAATGAAAGCAGTTGATAAGTTTGAATATAGAAGGGGCTACAAATTTTCAACTTACGCTACTTGGTGGATAAGACAAGCAATTACAAGGTCAATAGCTGACCAAGCAAGAACAATCAGAATTCCCGTTCATATGATAGAAACGATTAATAAGATTGTAAGAACTCAAAGATTAATTTTAAGTGAATTTGGTAGAGAAGCTACTCCAGAAGAATTAGCAAAAAAACTTCGAATGCCTCTTGATAAAGTTAGAAAAGTTTTGAAAATTTCCAAAGAGCCAGTCTCACTTGAAAAACCAGTTGGTGACGAAGAGGATAGTAGTTTAGGAGATTTTATAGAAGATACGAAAGCTTTAGCTCCTTTAGAGCAGGCGATAAAATCAAATCTTGGAGAGGCTACAACTAAAATTCTGTCTACATTAACACCAAGAGAGGAAAGAGTTTTAAGAATGAGATTTGGAGTTGGTATGAACACTGATCATACGTTAGAGGAGGTAGGTTTACAATTTTCTGTAACGCGAGAAAGAATTAGACAAATTGAAGCTAAAGCTTTAAGAAAACTTAAACACCCTAGCAGATCAAAACAATTGAAAAGTTTCTTAGAAAGTTAATTATTTGGGCCGTTAGCTCAATAGTAGAGTACTGCATTGACATTGCAGGGGTAGTTGGAGCGTAACCAACACGGCCCACCAGTTTAAGATCTATAATAATTTAAAAATTCACTTAGAATAAATTTTTTTTTGCATTTATTTATATAATTAAAATAATAATTTCTTTTCTGAATTTCTGAAAAATTTTGATTAATTAAAAGACAATTTTTTTTTAATAATTTTTCTGAAATCAAATTTTCTTTGTAATTAATATCTCTCCCATAAACACTTTTTTCTAACTTTTCTTTAAAATTAATATTAATTATTATAAATACTAATAATCCTAATGATAAAAATCTAATCATTTTAATTTTATAAATATTTACAGCTTTAACCTCGAAAAAATGAAAAATATTTAAAAGATAAAATAGGCCAAAACCAGTAAAAATTCTTGGTACAGGCTGTTTATTTATTAAAATAAACATCAAAAAATGTAGTATAAATATAATTGAAAAAATTGATCTATTTTTAAAAAAACCATAAATCGAAATAATCAAGTTAATAACAAATATTAAAAATAAAATTTTGTCAAAATTAAAAAATTCTTTTGAAGCAACTAACAAATTAATTCCATTTGAGTTTTGATATCCTTCATAAAAAAAAATCTGATTAAAACCAGTTAAAACTATATTTTCAAAATTTTTTGATAAAAATGAAATAATATAATTAAAACTTGTTTGTTCGATTTTTAATATTGCAACTCCAGTAAGTAAAATTGAGATAGAGTAAAATATAATTGTAGGAAACAAAAATAATATAATAAATTCTTTAATGAACTTTTTCTTGTGAATCTCAACAAAAAAAAGTCCAATTAATATCGGAATTACAAGGTACAGATTTACTAAATGGTTATAAAACTGAATGAATAAAAGAAAAAAAATAATCTTATTATTTTTACTATCTTTATTATCATTTAATAAAAAAAAGATAACACCATATATTGCAGCTGAAAAAGTGTAACCATTATACCATCCAACTGTTAAAGTGAAGTTTGTTAAGATATAAACTGAAAAAAATATAAGGATTTTTGTTTCATTAAAATTTAACTTTTTTAGAACCCAAAGGTTTAAAAGAACTAATAAAAAGGATATTGATCTATATGTTAATAATTCATATCCAAAAATAATTGATTTTAAATAACCAAAAAAATGATAGAAAGTAACATTACCTGGAAAGTTCTTTAGAAATAATGTTTTTATATTAGTTGAGTAAACTAATATTGAATTTAACTCATCACCCAATATTGGAATTTTATATTCTAAATATAGTTTGTAATAAAATAATAATAGTAAAAATATTGTAATTAATATATTGATTGGAATATTATTTTTAAAGAATTTATTAATACTTTGCATATGAAAAAAAATTTACTTATAACAGGTGGTAGTGGATATTTGGGAATTAATTTAGCTAATAAATTTAAGCAAAAATATAGGGTTTTTCTTGGTTCAAGAAATCAAAAAAGAAATAGAGAAGCATCAAATATAACTGGATGTAAAGATATGCCCTTAGATGTATCTAATATAAATTCAATAAGAGATGCAATAAATTATTGTAATCCAGAAATAATAATACACGCTGCAGCAACAAAGTTTGTAGATATTTCTGAAGAATTTCCATTTGAATGTTCAGATGTAAATATTTTAGGTTCATCAAATTTAGCAAGAGTAGCAATTGAAAAAAAAGTTAAAACTGTAATTGGTATTTCAACAGATAAAGCCACTCAACCGATTAAAAATTTTTATGGATTTAGTAAAGCAGCGATGGAAAAACTATTTCTAAATGCGAACAATAATTACAACACAAATTTCTTATGCGTAAGATATGGGAATGTAGCTTGGTCTACAGGATCTGTATTACCAATTTGGAAACAAATGTATGAAAAAAATAAAACTATTTTGACAACTGGTCCAGAAATGAGAAGATTTTTTTTTAAAATAAATGATGCAGTAGAACTAGTAGATTTTGCTTTAAAAAATTCTCATAAATTTGCAGGTAAAATTGTTTGTGCAGATATGAAAGCAGCTTTGATTTTGGATGTACTTAAAACTTGGATAAAAAGATACGGGGGAGACTATAAAGTTATTAAAGGAAGAAAGGGAGACAGATTAGATGAATATTTAATTGGCAATAATGAAATTAATCATACTTCTAAAATTAGAAAAAAAAATAAAACTTATTATGTTATTGATTATAATAAAAATTCATTAAAACCCATAAAAAAAATTATTTCATCCCAAAATTCAAAAAAACTTAATGAAAAGGAATTATCAGAATTATTAAAAATTGGAATGAAATAATTTTTATGATCAATCATGCAATTATTTTAGCTGCAGGAAGAGGTATTAGACTAATGCCTAAAACCAAAAAAGTCCCGAAAGCAATGGTAAAAATTAAAAATCAAACTTTGATTCTTGGAGGAATAAAAAAAATTCAAAAATATATAAAGAATATCCATATTACTGTTGGTTACAAAGGTAGTATGCTTGCCAGTCATGTTATTAAAAATAATGTCAATTCAGTTCTTAATACTGATAAAAAAGGAAATGCATGGTGGATTTTTAATTTTCCATTTAAAAATTTAAATGAACCAGTATTTGTCCTAACTTGTGATAATATCACTAATATAAATTTTGATTTAATTGAAAAAGATTATTTTAAAAAAGGAAAGCCAGAATGCTTTTTAATTCCCGTGAAACCTGTAGAAAAATTAGAAGGCGACTTTATCCATAGGAAAAAAAATATAGTAACAAGATTATCAAGGAAAATAAAAAGTGATATCTATTGTTCTGGTATTCAGATTGTTAATCCATTTAAAATAAACAGATTAATCAAAAATACAAATGATTTTAAATATGTTTGGAGAGAACTTATAAAAAAAAAAAAATTAAAAGTCTCAGATGTTTTGCCTAAAAATTGGTTTACAATTGATAATTTAAAACAACTAAATATATATAAAAAAAAAATTTATAGTAAGTAATGTTCGATACAGTTTTGATTACTATTTTCACTTACAATGAGGAAAAGAATATTGCACCACTATTAAATCAAATTTGTAAAAAATTTAAGAATGTTTTAATTGTTGATAACAATTCAGAAGATGATACTTTAAAGATAGCCTCAAATTTTCCGGTAAAATGTATTCATCATAAATTTAATTTAGGAAAATCAAATTCTATGAAAACCGCATTAGATTATGCGAGAATGAGTAAATTTAATTATTTAGCTTTCATTGATGGAGATGGTCAACATTGTGTTTCAGATTTAGAAAAAATATGTTTAAAAATTTTAGAAATGAAAGATGGTCTAGTCATTGGATTTAGAAAAGATCTTACTAATTTAAATTTTCAAAAGAGGTTTGGTACGCAAATCTTAAACAAATTTTTTTTCATATTGTATAAAAAAAAGGTCGTAGATATACAATGTGGATTACGTGCTTTTAACACAACAGAAAAAAGAATTGAATGGAGCTCAGCAGGATTAAAGCATTATTTTGCCGATGCTGAGATAACTTGCAATGCTATTAAAAATCAATGCAAAATATCTCAAATTCCTATAAAAACAATAGGTAGTGAAAATTATAAGGGTATGAATATTTTGCAAGGTTTGTATTTATTGGTAATGATTTTTTACTGGAGATTTTTTGAATGATAATAAAAACATTTCTCTCATTTTTATCAATTATTTTTTCGTTACTAATGATTTATATAACATTTATTAATTACAAAAGGAATGTTTTAAAAAAATTTGAACTTTTAATTTGGAACTTGGTTTGGATAGGAATAATCTTTATATCTATACGACCCAATTCTGTTGATCAATATTTTTCTAAAAATTATGATATAGATATTTTTTACATAATTACAATTTTAAGTATTATATCTTTGGTAATTTTCAATTATTTTAATATGTTAAAAATAAAAATTTTGGAAAAAAAAATTGACACAATTATAAGAGCTGAGTCATTAAAAGAAATAATAGGAAAAATTAAAGATTAATTGATAATCAGCCAATTATTTTAATTAGAATTAATTAAAAAAAATTTTGTTTTTTTTCTAAATTTTTCAAAACTACAAAATTTTCTTATTTCGTATAAAAGCTTTTTTTCGTGTGGTTTCCTTATAAATTTGTCACTATTCAACTTTTCCATAAAATTAAAACCTTTAAAAAGATAATGATAAATAATAAAAGGATATAAACCAAACCAAACTTTTATTTGGCTTTTATAAACAAAAAGTAATTTTATATACAACAATCTTCTTTTGAATCTTGCGAAGTTCTTTTCCCCAATTTTATTTATGGGATTAAAAACTTTAAAAAAAATTAAAGAAGTTTTGTAAGCATTATATTGGGAAAATTGATAACTTTTTTCAATTATCTTATAATTATATGCAATTTTTCTTCCGATCAAATTACAAGCGTCATGATCCTCATGCCCACCTTCCCATGAATGTGTAATTATAGAATTTGGAATACCTATTTTTTTTATTTTTTCCTCAATTTTTTTATAAACTTTTTCTAAATTTAGATAAAGACTGTAATGATTAATTTGAAGCTCACTACCAATAAAATATATATTTTTTTTTCTTAGACCTAATTTTTTTAATGATTTCAAGCTTTCCTTATCTCTTTGAGATAATAAGTTTTTCCTGGAATTTTGATCAGTACCATTTGTTAAATAAAATACATAAGTGTTTTCTGTCAAGATGTCTTTGTCTAATTTGGCAAAGCATCCAAATTCATCATCCTGATGAGCAAATAAGTAAAAAATATTTTTTTTCATTTAAAAAGCATCAAAATCTAAAAAAGTGAAAAATACTTTTTTAGTATCTAAAACATCATTTGATTTTGTAAATTTATATAAAAAATTTAATGGTGAGGGTTTTAAGAATTCAGGTAAATCAAATAATAAATTTGTTTTTTTAAAGTCATTAATTAAACCAACATAAACAATCGGTCTGTATATTTTTTTTTTAATTGTGCTTTTGTCAATCACATCTTCTAGGAAAACCATAGGAGAATAAGCATCTATTAATGCAAAATTACTCTTACTATAGACCGATTGATTATTTCTTATTTTTTGAAAAAAAGTTTCATTTATTGGATTTTTTATTCTCCATTCTAGAGTTTCCTTATTCCACAAAGAGTAAAAATTATAATTATTCTCAATAACTTTATCATTTTCCAACTTACCAAATCCCACAAAAACATCTAAAGCATTTAATTTCATCAGAGCAATTGATTTTTGCCAAGGTATTGTTGCAGCTTTATTTGCAATAGCTATTATCAGATCGAAATTTAAATTTTTTGCAATTTGCTCAAATCGAATAGCCATTTTTTTAAAAATTCCTTTACCTTTGTATAAGGGATCCACACATACATTTATGGAAATTAAACTCTTAATTTTTTTATTATTAAAAATAAACTCCTTAGGAATTCCTCCCACTTGCCCAATAAGAGTATTATTATCATAGCAATCTATACCTACGAAATTTCCATGTGGATTTTTAATGTATTGCCATTTTAAGTATTCAAAATTTTTTTCAAATTTTTTGAATGATCTTTTATATAATTCTAAATAATCATCTAATTTATCAAGATTTGTTTTTTTAAATTCAATCACTTATGTTAAACATTTAAGGTATTTGTTAATTAATTATATACCTGTTACAAAGTTTTAAAACTTTAATTCACTAATCTCCATTTAATAAAATGGTAAAAGTATGTAAAAAAATGCCACCATCTTACTTTTTTTCCCTCACCATAACCTCGAGAATTGATTGTAATTGGTACCTCAAATATTCTAATTTTTTTATTTTTAGATATTTTTGCTGTAATCTCTGGCTCAATTTCAAAGCCATCCGAACTTATGTTTAAATTTTTTATTATATCTTTTTTGAAAACTTTATAGCCAGTCGCTATATCAGTAAAAATTTTATTAAATAGTAAATTAGCGATAAAAGTAAGAATAATATTTCCTATATAATTCGGAAACCCTATTATCGATGTAGATTTAGCTCTTGTAAGTCTTGAGCCGTATACTACATCTGCATTAAATTTATAAAAAGGATCTAATAAAGTTAAATAATCGTCTGGAGAATATTCAAGATCAGCGTCTTGAAATAATATTAGGTCGCCTTTTGATTCTTTAAGAGCATTTTTTATATTTGCACCTTTTCCGTTATTGTTTTCTCTAAAAAGAATTTTCACTCTTTTATCATCTATTTTTGCTAATATTTCTTTAGTACCATCAGTAGAATTATTATCAGAAACAATAACTTCTAGTTCTAAGTTTCCTATTCTTGAATTAAGTACAGCATCTAAACATTGTTGAATTGTATTTTTCTCATTATACACTGGTATTAGAACTGAGAGTTTTTTAAACATTTGTAATTAAGTATTAGATTTATTTGATTTTGAATCATTAGCAAGATAAAATTAAAAATCTTACGTTAATGAAAATGTATTTTTTAATAAAAAATTTTAAAAAACAAATATATTTTATAATATTAATAATTATTTTGGCAGTTTTTACTAACGCGTTTTACAATTTTTACTCAATTATGAAAAGACCATATCAAGAGAGGATGGGGTGGAACTATGGATTTGATTGCGAAAAATATTCTTATGGTTTTATTTATGAAATTTTTCAAAAAAAGGAAGACAAAGATATAATTTCTATTATAAATTTTGAGAATATGCCTAATATTGAATATCTTTTTCATGATAAAAAATTTGATAATAATTACAAAAACTTAATCTTATTAAACTTTAATATTGAAGATAAAGAAAAATTAAAAAATTTTAAAGTAGATCTCGATGATTATCAATTGATTGAAAAATCAAATAATTGTTACTTCTATAAAAAATGATTGAAATATCACAAATTTTTTTCCAGATATTACTATTTGTTTTTTTAACCTCATTTCCATTAAATAGATATTTGTTTTCTAATAATAAAATATTAAATAACATTAATTTTTTTACATCAATAAGTATTAATTCTTTATTTTTAATTTTTATACTTCTCTTTTTTTCTTTTTTTAAGATTAATTTAGTTCATATTTTCTATTTATTAATTTTTGTTTACTCAATTTTATTGTTTAAAATTTTAATCAACCAAAATAAAAAGATTAATTTGAAAGAAATGTCACTGAAATTATTTTTTCTATTCTCTTTATTTTGTATTTTTCTTAATACCAGCTATCAACTCGAATTAGGTTGGGATGGTTTTGACTGGAAAGAAAAAGCAAACTTTTTTTATAATGGAGGTTATTTGTTTGATATAAATAAATTTACTATTACACATCAAAATTATCCTCATTTAGGCACTTATATTTGGGCTTTTTTTTGGAAAAATTCTTTTTTAAATTATGAATATTTAGGTCGTTTATTTTATAATTATTTTTACATAGTTTCTATTTTTTCAATAATTACAAGTTTTAAAAATTTCAATAATATAAAAAAAATTTTCTTATTTATTTTTATTTTTATTTGTACATTTGATACTGGATTAGGTGGATATCAAGAATATCTAATCTTTTCGATTTTATCTATTTTTGGCGCATCGATTATTATGCATAATAATTATAAAAATAATTTTTTGTTTTACGCAGTGTATTTACTATCAGGTGTGTTGCTTCCATGGATTAAGGCTGAGGGCATTGTTTATTCTATCTTTTTAATTATTACTTTACTTGTATATGAATATAATTTTAAAAAAAATAAACTATTCTTAAAATATATTTTGTCGATTTTTGTTATTTTATCAATATTAATAAGAATATTCGTTAATGTAACCATACTTGAAGAGAATACGATTTTTCATAATAATTTGGTTAATTTTTTACAGTCAGATTTAAATTTGAAAATAATTATTACTAAAATTTATTATTTAATTTTCTATCTAATAAACAGTTTTTTTAAGTATCCTATATGGTTATTAAATTTAATAGGTTTGCTTTTTTCAATATATTTTTATAAACAAATAAAAATACTTCAAACATTTATTATTTTTTTCATACTAAATTTTCTCTTTATTTTTATGATTTATTTCACAACTTCAGCAAATTTAGTTTGGTATTTGTCTGCTAGTTTGGATAGATTGCTCCTGCAAACTTCTGGTTTTTATTTTGTAATTTTTTCACTCCTTAGTAAGAGACTTTTGAAATTTTAAATCATTAATTTAACATCATACTTCTTGATTAAGTAGTAGATTGATGTAAAACAGTTGATTTTAAAAGGGCCTGTAGCTCAGTTGGTTAGAGCAGTACACTCATAATGTATTGGTCCCAGGTTCGAGTCCTGGCGGGCCCACCATTAAAAAATTTATTTTGTAAATTTTTCTAAACTTTCAAATAAAGCATTTATATTTTGATCATTGCTATTCAAAATTGAGGAAAATTCTTCCTTTTGTGTTCTTGCTAAACTTAGTCCCTCAATAATCAAATCTCTAATTAATGGGTTATTTGGATTTTTAGTATAAATTCTCCAGTCAATCTTTACCTCAGGTCTTTCTGAAGTCCCTTTCAATAAACTATTTACGATTGTGTAATTTTTATTAAGAACCTCTTTTGCAAACACATCTATTTCTGGATTTGTATATTCAGCTAATCTACTTGAAAAACTTTTTAAAAAGTATTGGTTAAATAATTCATTATATTTAGTTTTTTCATCTTCACTTAGTGATTTCCTAATTGGACCAAGTGTATAAAGTCCTATACCTTTTATATCAACAGTTTCTTTTGCGATATCCTTAAGTTTTTGTATTTTTTCATCTTTTGAAAGGTTATTGGATAGTATTGACGATGCTCTATTTACAGTTGATTGAACAAAAACATCAGGCTCCACTGAATATACATTGTTAAGGCTTAAAAAATAAATGATTATGAATAAAAATAGTTTTCTTATTTTCATATTTTGGCAGGAAAAATATTAATTTTGTATCTCGTCCCAATCACTTTCATCCTGGGTATCAATAATTTTATTTGAGTTTAAAATTTTTTGTTGTCTATTCTGCAAGTAAAGACTTTTTATAGATGCATAAAAGTCCAAAGAATTTTCTTCTAAGTTCTCAATTGAGTCAAAATTTTTTGCTCTAAAATCTACTCCACTTGTAACTTTAGATGCATAATAATCAAAATCACTAAAGTATTGAGTGTCATTTCTAACTGTCACGTTATACCAAGCATCACCACCTATAAAATTTCCAACTGAAGCAATGGCATCTCTTGCCGTGCTTGGTCCTAAAACAGGCAAAACCACATAACAACCTGGACCAACACCTTGCTTAGCTAAGGATTGACCATAATCTTCTTTTTTATACTCTGGCATACCTAAATAATTTGCCACA
>MDTB01071036.1_pt1 | contig 10121 bp, 9 predicted proteins | sample 811161 | NCBI WGS metagenome assembly MDTB01 (sample SAMN05326650, study PRJNA326480) | marine metagenome | isolation source: seawater | place: Mediterranean Sea | collected 2009
ACTTGGTACATCTACTTTATCCGATTGGATAAAGTTTCCTTCTACAAATTCATCGTAGAAATCATCTTTATGCAGAGCAAGATAATCTTTTATCTCATTAAATAGATCTGCATCTAATTGTTCTTTTTTAAATCCTTCATCAGTGTAAGTCTGAATATGTTTATTTAAATCATCCGTTTTATCAACGAGAGTTAAACTTGCTTGTCTAAACCATTTAGTAATAACCGTTTTCTCTCCTTTTAAGACAGGGTGGGCTTGATGAATGGTATTGCTGTTTAGACTTCCATCTTCATTCAAATTATTCCATATTAAAGCAGTACCTTTTTTGGGTATAAAGGATTTATTTAATTTAGGAAATTCTGTTTCTCCGCCTTCAATGACGTCATTAAGGTATATCATGAATGTATAGGTTCTTTGACCTCTACCACCATCGTGTTCAAGTAATTGAGTGCCTTCAAAATAATCAGTGTGGGCCTTAAATTCTTGATTTTCTAGGTAGTGTTGACCTTGCACTATTTCTCCAAAAGAAGAATCTATGCCAATAAAATTACACAACCTTCTATCTATCTCTTGCATAAATAGATCCTCTAGATTGCCTAAATCACACGTACTGCTTGTTCTAAATGAATCATCATAAATACCTGAAGTGGCTATTGTGGATGGCCTTAGCTTACTTTTAATTTTATTAATTAAAAGATTACATTCATCATCATTCAAAAATCCCTCTATCTCATAAATTTCAGCAGAAACATCTCTAATTTGATCTGCAGAGATAGCAAAATTTTTGGGATTTAAGAATACTTTTTCTTGTTTATTTTTTATCTCATTCTTTGATAATTCATAACCAAGAGCAATTTTACAAAGTTGAGGATCAAAGCCTTCCTTTAAAAGAATATCTAATAATTCCTTACGATCACAGCCTCTTTGAATATTTTCAAAGATCCAATCAAGCCAGTCTTGAGTTAACTCTTTAGGCATTTATTAAGCATCTGGTTTTATAAGATATTTCTTTCCTGTGGCTTGTTTTGTGTACGCGAGAATATTATTTTCTTCCAAGGCATCTTCCAAAGAAATTACATTTGAATATCCGCTTTTAAAAGTTGAATCTATCTCATCTGCAACCTTTTTCCTTAATTCTCCAAATCGTTCCTGGCCAACCCTTCCTATGAATGGAGTCAGTAACCAACCTCCAAGACCCCAAGAAAAACCAAAAGATCTTGTTAGTGTAGTGGGGTTTCTATCTAGTCCGCCATATATATAAACTTGTTTAAATTTATCTGATCCGTATCTGCTGTATTCTGTTGCAGTTTTATTAGCTGCTATTTCCATGGCGGTGAGTATTTGACCTGCAAGTTTTCCTCCACCTGTAGCATCAAAACCTAATGTTGACCCAGTTTCTACTAGTGCATCAACCAGATCTTCCATAAAAGTGTCCGCACTAGAATTACAGACATACTTAGCTCCTAAGGATTTTAAGAGGTCTACATGTTCTTCTTTTCTAACTACATTTACTAAAGGTACTTCTTCGTCAGAGCAAATCTTTATAAGCATTTGTCCTAAATTAGATGCAGCAGCTGTATGTACAAGTCCTTGGTGGTTTTCCATCCTCATTGTTTCCACCATCCCAAGTGCTGTTAAAGGATTTACGAAACATGATGCTGCTTGTTCAGGAGTAGTGCCTTCATTCATTTCCAAACAACTCATAGAGGGTAAGCATCTGTATTCTGAATACATAGCTCCACCAGCAACACCCACTGTCTTGCCAATTAAATGTTCTGCACCTTTTCCAGCAGCCTCTACAATACCTGCACCTTCATTACCAACTGGTAGGTTTTGATCAAATCTAGCTGATACAGACCTGATAAGACCTTCTGGTATTTGCATCTCAACTTTAGATCCTGGTTCTATAACTTTAAGTGATGAAACATCAGCTGGCCCAACAAGTAACCCTAAGTCTGAGGGATTAATTGGTGTAGCTTGTACTTTGATTATAACTTCACCATCTTTAGGTTCAGGAACTTCTACCTCATCTATTGAAATAGTTAATAGGCCTTCACTAGAAACGTTAGATTTTATTTGTTTTGATGATTTCATTTTTACTCCATTTAATAAACACTTAGCTGAGCTAAATTAATAGTGTTTATGCATTAATCAAGCTTGGCGTACTCTATCCAATCAATTATAAACCTTCTTGAATTAGGATCATCATGATTTGAACACTCTCTATTGAAACACATTGCGGAAGGATCAATTAAATTGTTATCGAATTCTCCTCCAATAGCCAAATTTATAATTAGGTAAAAAGATTCATTGAAGGGGTAATTAAAGTTACTTATGCCTGTAGAGCTTGGTTCCAAGGATAAGTAAGGTTCATTTTCATCATTAAGAAAAAATTTGAGAGAATTTTTTCTCCATTCCAAAGTAATTGAATGGAATTTCTGTTGAAATTTAACAGATGTAGGTACGGATATTTCTTTAACAGTAAAGTTTTTGTCTAATGGAGAATTTCCATAATGTAGAGCTGAACTCACAATATTAGTAATTCTTCCTCTTGCTTCCATGATATCTATTTCTCCACCTGTAGGCCAAGTATCAGTAGATAAAGGTAAAAGCCAAAATGCTGGCCAAAGCCCTATGCCTTTTGGATTTTTAAAGCAGAAGGTTAGTTTAGATGGATAAGAGTAAGATATTTTATTTTGTGTATGTATACGTGCGGAAGTATAGGCAAATCCTCTATACTTTTTTTTCATGGGTTGAATTTTTAAATATCCATCTTCAATGAACAAATTATCATTAGTATTTGTATTTTTATATTTCTTATCTTTGTAGAACTGTTGTTCATTATTTCCCCAACCATAAACTGTTGTAGTTCCTGAATTAAACGCATTGCCTATTGAATATGACCAATGAGAGTTGTTTAAGATTGGACTAGAAAAGTCTTCTTCCCATATAACACTTTCTGGATCAGATCTATTACGGCAATATGATGATTGGTCAATCGAAAAAGACTTTGAGTTAATTGTTTCTGTTGTAGATTTATCTAATTTAGTATATTCATAGTCTTGTGCTGTTAGATATAAGACTGTCACAGAACAGATACTTAAAAAGCTAATTTTCATAAATTTTACTGATCTCAGAAGAAAATTAATTGATTTATAGAATAGACCAGACATAAAATTTTTATGTTTAATTCAGATTCTCTTTATCTAACAACTCAGTACTAGATTGTTTTACTTAAGTTTTTAATCTTTTCCCAGTCTCCAGTTATTACTATGGTTTTCCCGGCATGCTGAAGATTTAAGGCCATCTTTGATCCATCTGGAGAGAAGCAAACACCCGCTATTTCTGTGGAGTTATTGGATGACACTTTTCCAAGAGTATACATTTTCCCATTTGGGGTGAAGCCTAGTAATTTACATGCATTACTGTCATTGTCTTCACAAACAATTAAGTCTCCCCAGGGGGCTATTGTAATATTATCACCCATCCAAAATTTTTCTTTATCTGAAGATTCATAAAACAAGGTTAATGTTTCTTCAGAAGTATTATATTTCCATATTTGTCCTAACCCACTAAAACCACCTGATTTACAAGTAAAGAAGACTTCACTTTCTTCTTGATTATTCTTCTGAACTATAATTCCTTCAGAGCCATTAAACGTTGTAGCTCCTTTCTCAATTCCTTGATGTTTAGTTTTTTTCAATACAGCTTCAGGATCTTGAATTTCTACCCAAGAAACATTAAAAGAATCTCCTATATTTATTTTAGCTTCGCTGTTATCTGCATTTATTAGATTTCTAACTTTTAGAGCATAAAGCTTTCCTGACCCGGCTAAATCTGTCTTTTTTAGGGGTACAAATTTATAGAGTAGGCCGTTGGGACTATCCTCGGTTTGATAAACACTACCTAGATTATCATTTATGTCTATTGCAACGGCCTCTCTTTTAAATCGACCCATATTTGAGAGGCGCTTGTATCCATGTAATTTAATTTGAGGATTAACTTCAAAGGCATATCCATGATTATCTTGATAAGTTTCTTCGCATGAAATCCAAGTATTCCATGGAGTTTTACCCCCAGCACAATTTTTAATTGTTCCTGTTAAGCTTCTAAAAGATTTTTCAACTGAAAGGTTTTCTTGATTAATAATAACTGTACTGGTACCACCTGAATAGGGTATCCGGTTCACTGATCTGTAAGCTGTGGTTTTATTTAATGAAGTATCTAAATGTGATGTTTCATGATTAATAACAAGTGCTAATTTTTTACCTGGAAGATCGAAGAATTCCATGCCGTCAGGATCACCTCCATAAAGCAAACCATCTGACATTAAGTCACCTGAATTGATTACCTCTGTGTATTTTAGACAATTCGGAAGGTCAAAAAGAGCATTTTTATCTTCTGTTAAAGAACCATCCCAAATGTCATGAGCTTTATTGTTTGTTTTTTCAAAGATGAACTTTGTTTTGCCCACAGCATGAAATGCCATTAGAGCTCCAGCTCCTGCAATTGACGTTTTTAAGAAATTTCTTCTAGATTGTAATTTTTTCACCATTCAATTATAAATTTATCTGCTCTTCAGAAAAGTGCCTTACCAGTTTATTTTCAATGATTTATGTTTAAATTCAAAGATTAAGAGACTCAGGCTAATTATTTGTATTTTTATGTATAATGCAACTCCATTTAGCGGGTATCGTATAATGGCTTATTACCTCAGCCTTCCAAGCTGATGATGTCGGTTCGATTCCGACTACCCGCTCCAATTTCTCGAGGTACGTTTATGTTTGAGTTCACTTTATTCAATTTTGCACAATTTGCAGACCAAGGCCTTTCGTTATACGCAACTTTATTACTTACCAGTTTGAGTGCCAAGACTAGAATGTATGGTTTTTTGGTATTTATTCTAGTAAATATTCCGGGAATTTATTTATTGGTAGTTACAGAGTTGTGGTGGATACTGGCGGTTACACCTCTATGGCTGTTTCTTAATTTCAAAGGACTATTAAACAACTTTCGAGAAAGTAGGCAGGGAAGTTAATCACATAATTTGCTTCCAAAGTTCTAATTCTTCAATTCTCAGATAACTATTAATCTCTTTTACCTTTTCCATGGTTTCAGATTCTTGCGGGCTGTAGTGATGTCCAGGATAAAGTATGGTTTCATCTGGTAGGGAGGATAGCTTCCTAAGGCTATGGAACATATCTTCAGAATTTGAACCAGGAAGATCTACTCTACCGCACCCTTGAACAAATAACGTATCACCAGATACAAGATTATTATTCACTTTAAAGCACTGCGAACCAGGAGTATGACCGGGTGTGTGTAAAAATTCTATATCATTTTCTCCTATCGTAAGGTGATCACCTGAATCGACAATATTTAAGTCTATATCAGATACACCTGTTACTTTTTTTAATCCTTCCGCTTCATGTTTATTAACAAAAATCTTAACTGGTTCTTTTTCTAGTACTTCTGCTATTCCTTCAATAGAATGGCCGCCCATGCCCCCTCCACAATGATCGGGATGGTAGTGAGTAATTAATACAGATGCTAGCTTTAGATCTCTTTTCTCTATGTGTTGAAGAAGAGCATCAATATCCCAAGCAGGATCTATAAGGGCCACTTCTCTTGTGCTTCTGGAACCTATTAAATAAACAAAGTTTTCCATCGGGCCAACCAATATTTGTTCAAGATATAAATCGTCGTTATTCATAATTTTTTTATCTAAAAGTTTCTTCTAATATTAATTTATCTTTCTTATATTGTCTTCCCGCTAAATAATAACAAGGTATAGAGACAATGCTTATTATAGAGAATATCACTAACATTAATGTATAAGGTTCTTGATAACCAGATGATCTTAGAATATCTGCACAAATTCCCCCACCCAGCGAACCTAGAGTCAGTCCTATTAAATTAAGAGTTAATATATAGAAGGATACTACAGTAGCTTTTATATTTTCAGGAACTAGTTCTTGTACAGTAGAAAAGGTAGGACCAAAAAAGCATCCTAGTTGGAAGTAGCCAATAACTATACCTATCCAGAAGACAAGACTCCCAGGTTCTACAAAACGATAATAAATACCTATTGGAAGTGTTACTAAAGCAAGCCAGAATAAAAACATTGGTCTTCCTTGATCTGTATTTTCCTGCCACCAGTCGCTTAGTATTCCACCTACTAGATTTCCGGTAAGACCAGCAAAGACTCCTATCCAACCAACTAATTGAGCTATTTCAGATCTCTCGAATCCTCTTTCTTGAACTAACCATAGTTGCTCAAATCCCGAAGCACCAAGAATAATATGATAAAAAACTCCTGCAAATATAGTAAATCTTAAAGCGGAAGAAGTTTTTAGTGCCTTGATTAATGTTTTAACTATATCAAGAGTTGTGTCTTTAGAAAGTGTGGGGGGAGGGGCATTTTCTTTTAAACTTTTTCTTTCTCTGTCTTTGAATAACAGTGCGCACAATCCTAAGATTAACCCTATACCTCCTAAAAGATAGAAACAATTTCTCCATCCTAATGATTCACCTAGATATCCTGCAATAAGAAGACTTACCCCAACACCAATGGGTACGCCCATATAGTAAAAGCCAGCGGCAAATCCCATTCTTTTAGAAGGAAAAGAATCCGATAAAAGAGACATTGATGTCGGAGTTAGTATAGATTCACCTACACCAATAAACATTCTAGGTAGTGCCATGGAGATAAATCCTTTCGCGGCACCCGTTAGAGCTGTAAATACACTCCAGAGTATGACGCCAAAAGCGATTAGACGAGGTCTATTAACCATGTCTGCAAGCACACCCATAAACAAGCCCGCTACAGAATAAAAGATAATAAACGGTACTGTGGTTAAGAATCCATATTGAGTGTCTGTTAAACCTAGATCAGGGACTATGAAGTTAGCAAAACTTGCAATCAATTGTCTATCTACAAAATTTAGTAGATTAAGAAGTGTTAAGAAAAATAAAAGTCTGTATGCGTTCAAGGGAACTCCTTTTGGCAAAATCATAACATAAGCTTCTTAATATAGATTTAATTGAATTTATATAAAATATAGTGTTATAGTTGACTAACACACTGGGAAGAAACATGAAAAATAAAAGAAATTGGTCAAACTCAGAAATGAGATCATTAACGAGAGGTGAGGCAATGCATTATTTCTCAACTGGACAACATTACTCTACGAAAGAAGATTGGTATATATGGTTTCTTGGTAACGCAACTCGCTACTCTATATTCCAAACCTTTTTATGGAAATATGGAAACGGAGAGATGGTAAGTTATACAGACTTAACAAGAACTGAAAAGATTGGGTCTCAAAGACTCAAAATAGATTCTATAAAGGCTACTATAAGAGAAGGTCTTACCTTGGGTTATATTGAGGCATTTAAATCTGAAAAGGACAGAAGGGTAACTATGTATGCTTTTGATCAATCAATCATGCAAGAAGTTACAGATTATTGTTTTATGATGAGAAGAAATCGCATGTGGGAATCTGCATCATTCATCAGTGACAATTCCACAGACTCTATCAACAATCAACTTGCTAAGGCTGGAATGAAAAAACATTGGCTCGATTCAATAAATAACTTTATTTCTAAATTTGCTGGAACAGCAAAAGCTCAGTTTGGAGATGAACAACTTCCTAATGTAATTCCGATAAATAATAAAAAAGGTTAATAAATTAGTTGTAACTTTTAGTTTCTATTGTACTTGAACAGACGATCCTTTTAGTTAGTATTCCCGTATCTCAAGGATGAGATAAGAGAGTGGACCTTATTCAGATTTCACCCATCCCTTCCCAGGATATTAATCTCAGAGTCTAGGTTCACTTCTCTTCCCTAAGTCAGGAAGAGTATTCGTTAAACATTGCCGTTCTTCCCCCATCAACAACTATATCTTGGCAGGTAACAAAACTACCCGCATCGCTTGCGAGGTATAGTGCAGCTTCGGCTATATCGCTTGCATGACCTGATCTGTTCAAGGGAACTGCATTTGCTAAGTTTCCTTCTAGTTTTTTTAATTTTCTCTCATTTTCTTCTTCGCTTAGAGAATTTGAAACAGCAGATCCTCCCCAAAAAATTGGAGTAGCAATAGCGCCCGGTGAGATAGCATTGACTCTAATATTATCTTTACCTAATTCTACACCAGACATTTTAGTAAAATGCGTAACACCGGCCTTCAAAGCCGAGTAAAGAGGATCACCTTGTCTGTATCTAATTCCTGCAATACTTGAATTATTAATTATGCATCCGCCATTGTTTTCTCTCATAGGTGGAATGGCATATTTTGTTCCAAGCATTACGCTCGCCAATAGAAGATGAACTCCATAATCTATATCTTTTTGTGTAATATCTTCCAGACCTGCACCAACAGGACCTCCTGCATTGTTAAAAAGGATATCTAACTTTCCATAGGAGTCTGTTGTGAATTTAACTGCCTCTTTTATATCATCTTCTTTAGTAACATCCGATACGCAGTATCTTGCATTGTCACCTAGCTCATTCGCTAATTTAGAACCTTTTTCTTCTGATCTTCCAGATATGATTACCTTTGCACCTTCAGATATAAAAAGTCTCGCAGTCTCTGCTCCTATACCACTGGTACCACCAGTAATTAGTGCTACTTTATCTTTCAATCTTTGTCCCATCTTAATTTTCTCCTCTAAGGCATTCATAAGTCTTATTTATTAGTTCAATGGACCTACCATCAGCAGCTAAATTATTAGCCATTTTATTCATCACATAGGAAATTCCTAAATTATTTACTGGATCTCCGAATCCACAAGAACCACCCCAACCTGAGTGACCAAAAGATTTTTCTTCTGGTCCGTAGATTATCTTATGCATATTCATAACAAATCCTGCACCCCATCTTGTTACAACTCCTAATACTAAATCTCTACCTGCAATTCTTTCTGCACTCATGGTTTCGATAGTTGAATTGTCTAATAATTTAAGGTTTGGATCTTCAGTAACAATCAGACTATAAAGTTTTGCAATTCCAGAAGCACAACCTTGTCCATTCGCAGATGCTATTTCAGCATTTCTCCATTCTCTGGTGTTTTGATGTTTTAATAGATTAGGACCTTGATCAGAAAATTGTTTAGCTTCATTGGATTCATTTGTTTCTTTAGCTTTGTTCTCTTCTCTTGGAAAAGGTACCATTTCAGCTACTCTATTTTCTTCTGACTCTGGCAGGCCAATATGAAAATCTATTTCATTTGGAGCTGCAATTTCTTCTTTAAAGTAAGTTCCAAGTGTTTTGCCTGTTATCCTAATAACTAACTCTGATGATAGCCATCCATAGGTAAGGGAATGATATCCAGAAACTGTTCCAGGTTCCCAAAGGGGTTTCATTTGAGCTAATTCTGAAGCCATAACAGCTTGGTCGTAATAGTCTTCTACATTGTTTGTATTTGACCCGCAGATGCCTGCTTGATGTGATAGAAGCATGCCAACTGTTACATCTTCTTTTCCATTACATCCAAACTCAGGCCAATAAGTAGAAACTTTTTCTTCATAGTCGAGATGTCCTTGTTGATGAAGATGTGCAAGTGTTAATGCAGTTATACCTTTAGTGGTTGACCATACATTAGCCAATGTATCTCTATTCCATACTATATTTTTTTCTTTATCAGAATAGCCAGACCATATATCTATTAAAGGTTTCCCGTCCTGGTAAACACTGAAAGAGGAACCTACTTCTCTCCCAGAATCATGTAATCGTTGGAAAAGTTCTCTAACGGGAGAAAATTTTTCTTCATAAGTTCCACTAATATCCATGCTTATTCCTTTATTCTTAATTAACTGAAAATATCATAAATCCATATCCATTTATTTCAATCTTATCATCACTGAAATCTGTATTCGATGAGATTACTACTTCTATTTGATGATCTTTAAATTCTTCAAATAAGTGTTTATCTGTATTTAAGTTGAAGATACATAATAATTTCGAGGCTTTTGTCTCTCTAGTAAACATCAGAACATCTTCTTTGGATGGAAGAAATTCCATCTCTCCTTCTAGGAGCTCATTTCTTTTTCTCCTTAGATCTAAAAATTCTTTATAAAAATTTAATATAGATTTATCGTCTTCTTCTTGAATGTTTACC
>MDTB01091159.1_pt1 | contig 10120 bp, 13 predicted proteins | sample 811161 | NCBI WGS metagenome assembly MDTB01 (sample SAMN05326650, study PRJNA326480) | marine metagenome | isolation source: seawater | place: Mediterranean Sea | collected 2009
GTCATTTAAATTAGAATTTTTTATCATATATTCTTTACTTCCAATCACTTCTTCATTTATCTCTTGTCCATTTTCATCTAATAATTCTCTACAACAACCATAAAGAAATTCTCTAGAAGCCGGACAAGAATCACTAAAATAGAATGTAATTATAATAATATTATTTCTATTTAAATCTTGAACAGAAAATGGTTCTATTGTTTTTTTACTGAAGTATTTTTTATACACTAAATAAACTACTATTAGAACAAGTATTAAAATTATGATTTTAGGTAAATTTTTCATTTATTATATTATTTTAATACAATATTTTTATTTAAATTTTTTACTTTAAGATTACTTAATGAATCTTAAATCTATATTTTATTTTACTACTCCTAAATTAGTCACTTTTAATGATGTAAGAATAGGAAGTTTAAATAAAATTTTACAAAGTTGTATATTAGGTATAATTATATATGATTTATTTTTTAATGAATTATATTTAAAAACTGAAATACCATCTGGATATACAACTTTTTGGACAGAAAATGGAAATTTAACTAATATTCAAAATAGTAATGAATCTAATCATTCATATTGTAATAATAAAGATTATGACTACGCCTATGATGCTGATACCTGGGTTTATAGAGAAATAGATTGTATTAAATTACCATATAGTGAAATGTATATAAAAGGGGAAAATGAGTTCTTCTTTTTAACACATTTTACCGAATATAATACTAAAGTTACTACTTGTGAAAATGAAATGAAATGTATTGAGAGAGATAATAAAGATTATTTTACAATTGGATCCGAAGGTATGATTTTAGCTTTTGATCATTTTTACGCTACTTCATTTGAAGAAGGCAGTAATTTAATAACTGAAAATAAAAAGATTGATACTTATATTAAAAATGAAAATGGTAAAACAATTAAAAAATTCAATCAAGGAGAAACAATTAAATTAAATTTATCTGAGTGGTTAGAATTAAGCAATATAGATTTAGATTCTTATAACGAAGGAACACCTGTAAGTTATCCACACCCACTTATAGAAAATCCTTCTTTACCTTATAATAGATTATCGGGAGTTGAGATAATAATTAAGGTAAATTATTATAATATGAAGAGTCTTTCAGGTTATGAAACATCAACTTGTGAATTACAATTATCTCCTAATTCAGGATGGGCCAGTAAAGGTTCAACAGTTACTTATGAAGACTATCCAAACGTAAGTGATATTAATGACGAATATTCATATATAGATAGATATAAATATGGAGTGAAATTTAAATTCATTGTTTCGGGTATTATGGGTAAATTCAATGTAAATAATTTAGTTAATCACCTTGTTTCGGGTTTAGTATTAATTAATACATCATCTGCAATAGTATGTTTAATAGCTTTATATCTTCTAGGTTCATATAGTAATAAATTTAAAAAAATGAAATATTCTGATATCAATATAGATATGAATACTAATGAAATGATAAACGAAAATATTGAATCTATAAATGATGAATTTGAAGATGCAATAGAAAGATTAGAAAATACAGAATTAAGAAATAGAAAGGTGACTAATGTTTAATTTTACTATAAATATTAATGGCACTACTACTCATAAATAACACAGAAGCAATAGTAAAATTTGTTTTTAAACACTGAGATAAGTTATTTTTGTTAATTTTAACTTCACATAAAACACCACAAGAAGCAAAAATTAAACCAGTATTTAATAATATTGATGTTATTTTATCTAAATTCATTTTTATTGAATATTTTATAATTTATTTATTTAAATAATTTTAAATATATTATAATAATGGCCACTTTTATTAATACAAAGGAAATTTGTATATACGCTAGTGAATTAGCAAATTTAATAGGAGTAAGTAATTTTAAAAATCCAGCTCAAACTTTATTGAGAATTTGGCAAAAAAATTTTCCTAAAGATTACAAATCACATCAACAATATTTAAAAGACCAAGAAAAAGAAATTGCGGAAAACTATACAAGTAAAGAAATTTTCAATAAATTTAGTAATAGTTTAGAAGGGAAGAAAAAAAAAGATATTTGTGTGAATATGAAAAAATGTATGGAGGCTAAAGATGTAAATAGTATGATAAATCAAAGGAGAGAATTATTAAAAGAATGTCAAGAATTACCATCAAAGGATAAAGAAAAATTAGAAAAATCTATTATTGAGATGACTAATACTAATTTTGGTATAAAAAATGAAAATAAAAGCATTCACGTTTACACACAATTAACAGGTTTGCCGGTAATAAGACTAAATAGTTTTTATAAGAAAATAATATTGAAAGATAATGATTACAGTTGGTTTATTGGTGGTAGAATAGATGGTATTTTAGAAAATAGAACTATAATTGAAGTAAAAAATAGAATACATAAATTATTTAATAAAGTAAGAGATTATGAAAAGGTTCAAACTTATTGTTATATGTATATTTTAGATTCTAATACTTCTGAAATAGTTGAAACACATATGAATGGTAAAACACCTGAAGCAAATATATTAGAGGTAAATTACGATAATGAATATTGGGAATTTATATTAAATAGAATATTAATATTTATAAATTATTTCAATAAATTTATAGAATCAAGTCAAATGAAAGAAGATTTGTTAACTCAAGGTGTAGATAATTTTGAAATTAATTTGTATAAATAGATTATTTCTAAAAGGATAGCAGTTAAAATGATTAAATTTCAAATAAAAAATTAAATCTACTATTTTATAATAATATATTATATGAAATTCGCAGTGATTACAATTGGACGCTCGGGTTCTTCAGAATTAATTGAAATATTAAGTTCTAAAATAAATGTAATACAAAAACCAGATAATCATTTATACCCAAGTGAATTAGAAAAAAAATATGGAAGAAATATAAAAGTAATATTTATAACTAGAAATATCAAAGATATTATAAAATCTATATTACAAAGAGAAAAGGATAAGGGAATAAGTTGGATAAAACACCATTATACGTATCTTAATAGTAATTTTGCAAATTATAGTAAAATATTAGAAGAAGATACACTTAATTTAGAAAAGTTATATGATTCTTATATTGAACAAAAAATATTTGATGTACTTTTTATTAAATATGAATGTTTATATTTTAATCATAAAGAAACTATAAATGCTCTTTGTAAATTTACTAATTTACAAAATATAAATATTGGTTTTAACAATAATAATAAATGGGAAGGAAAATATAAAATATCAATGGAAATTGAATTATTATGGGATAAATCCTTACAAAAAAAAATAAATTCTTATGATTATAAATTACACTTGCGAAATAATATAAAACAAAAAATAAAAATAGCTCATTTAATTAATCCATTTAAATGTACAAAAGAAAATCCTTCATATTTATATTACGCTCAACCAATCACATTTAAATCAATGCGCGATGCTCAATTAGAAACCCGAAAAATAGATATTGACATTAAATTATACACTGTAAATTACCCAGAAGATGATGAAATTATACCTGAATACTTTATAAAATTACCGCATTTAAAAAAATCAACTTTGACAGAATTTCCAGAAATATCTGGTAAGAGAAAATTACCAATAATTCAAGAAATGTTTGATTCAATACTATATAATAGTGATTCTGATTATGTTATTTTCACTAATTCAGATATAGGAGTTCAGAAAAATTTTTATAAAAAAGTAAATGAAATTATAAATAAAGAGAATTTAAAATCATTTATAATAAATAGACGAGATAATATTCCTAAATTTAAATATAAACAAAGATTAAGTGAAAAAGATTTAGATTTTATTTATAATGAAAAAGGTGAATTCCATCTAGGTAAAGATTGTTTTATAATGCATAGAAAAATATTAGAAAAAATTAATATGAATTTAATGTTTACAGGTTATCAACCCTGGGGATTTACTTTGCATAATTGTTTGAAAAACATAGATAAAACAACATACTTATATAAAAATGAATATTTAACTTTTCATTTAGGTAATGATAATGTTTGGATGAAAAATAAAAAAAATGCTCTGTTGTTAAAAAATATTGAAATATCTAAAAAAATTTCAATTATTAATCCCAAAGCCTCATATAATATTTTAGATTTATAATTTATTTCTTTGTAATTATTGGTATTTTTTTAATTTTCTGTTCATTTAAAATTCCAAAAGGGTTAAAAAAATATTTTCTTTAAATTATATTGTTTTATAATTCTTATACATCTAAAAAAGAATAATCCAATAAATACTAATATTAACCATAAAGTTAAGAAATCATTATAAGTTCCTAACCTAATAGAACCGAAATCACTATTTCTAATTTTGTTAATTCTATCTATGTATTCGTAAATTGCAACGCAACCAATAATTATTCCTATTAAAGTTAAAAATAGGGCTAAAACATATTTTTCTTTTATTTTTGAAAATGATATAATGGTGATTCCTCCCATAAAAATAATAATCATATTACGTATCCAAGATGTTAAAACACCCTCAGACGCAATATAAGTCCTATATCTATTTTCATCTCTAATATTAATTTCTTTTATTTCTTCTGGAGATAGTTGTGTATTATTTTTATTCATATAATTAATATTAATAAAAAAAATTGACTTTATAAAAAAATAATATAATATAAAATAAAATTGTTATTTCTAAAATGAATACAAAACAATTAAACAGATATAGAACTATTAATTATCAAAGATTTTACCTACTGAATATTATAGATAAAACTAAAAATTATACTTTAAATATTTCAGGTTCTTCCGGAAATGTTTATAATATAGAAGTATCAAAAGAAAATAAAACTATTTGTTGTAATTGTCCCGATATGAAAACTTGGGCTAAAACTTATAATTGTATTTGTAAACACTGTTGTTTTGTTATTTTTAAAGTATGTGATAAAGCTATTTCTTTAGACTCCGATTTTTTTGAAAATCTCATTTTTAATGATACAGATTTTAATTCAATTGCTACAAAATTAGAAGAAAAAAGTATTCTTTTCAATGAGCATAAATATTTTGAAACAAGTGATATAATTAAACCAGAATTAATAGAAAAATTTCACTCATTAACTATTGCAGAATCTATTAATCCTTTCGAAACAAAGAAAAAAGGTATTGATACATTATGTTCAATTTGTTGTGATACGATAAATGATGATGAAGAAATAGTGGAATGTCCCGATTGTCATAATGTATTTCATAAAAATTGTAAAGAACAATGGATTTCTTTTGGCAATATAACTTGTGCTCTTTGTAGAAGTACATCTTGGTCTAAATATAAAGTTAATAGTTATGAGGATAATTATGAGGAATATCTAAATATTGGTTATTAAATAAAATTGATATATTTAAAAATTTTTTATTTATAATAAATAAAATGACTTTTAACGTTCTCGAATTATTTGGAGGTTGCGGTGGTCTCGGTTATGGTTTTCATAAAAAATCATTTAATATTGTATGTTGTAATGAATTAGAAGACCAAATAGGAGAAACATATAAACATAATTTTCCAGAAACAGAGGTAATTATTGGAGATATTACAAAAGAAGAAATTAAAAAATCAATTTGTAACACTTTTTTGAATAAAAAATGCGATGTTATTGTAGGAGGTCCTCCGTGTGTTGCTTATTCAATGTCTGGATTTAGAAATTCCAGAGACCCGAGAGGTCAATTATTTCGCGATTATGTTCAAATGGTAAATGAATTAAAACCAAAAATGTTTGTTATGGAAAATGTAAAAGGAATTTTGAATATGAAACACGATAAGGAAGAATTAAATGATGAAGAAAAAATACTTGCTGATAAGTATTATAAACTGGAGACTGAAAAACTAAAAATAGAAGCAGAAAGGAAAAAAAGTGACAACGAACAGAAAAAAAATTTAAATATAGAATTAAAAAATATTAAAAGTGAAATAAAAAAAATGGAAAAGGATACTGCTAAATTTAGAATACACGTATATAATAAAATAATTAATAAATTCAAAGAAATTGGGTATGATGTAGAATATAAACTACATAATTCAGCTGATTTTGGCGTACCACAAAAAAGAGAAAGAGTAATATTTATTGGTAAAAGAAGCGAATTGAATATTGATATAAATTTTCCAATTGAAACTCATTCCAATAAAGATTCGAATTTACCTCATTGGGTAACTGTAAAAGAAGCAATAGATGATTTAAAGGATATAAAACAAAATAATAAATTTTCTCAGATTTATACTAGTCATAGTGAAAATTTTCTAGAAAAAATTAAAAATACAAAAGTAGGAGAAAGTGTAAATAAAAAGTATAAAGAAGCATTCTTCAGATGTTATCCAGATAAACCTTCTGGAACAGTAAAAGAAAATCACGGAGGTGTATTTGTTCATTACATTAAAGATAGAGTAATGACTCCTAGAGAATTAGCAAGATTACAAAGTTTTCCAGATTCATTTGAATTTAAAGGTTCAAAATCTTCAATATTAAAACAACTTGGAAACGCGGTTCCCTGTGGTTTATCAGTAGCTATTGCGTCATCAGTTTTAGATTCATTACTTAACGCAGAGTGATTGTTTAAATAAATTTATATCACCCCAGTAGGTACCTTTGTACCAATTAACATCTGTTTTATCTAGTGTAAAATCACCTTGAGTGAAATCTATAGAATAACCAAAATTTTTTGCACTAATTCTTTTATTTTCTTTAATCATTTTTTGTTTTACACTTTTTTTTTTTCATATTACAATGTCTACATAATGGTTGAAAATCATCTAATTGTTGTGTTTCTTTTATTAAAACTCTTGGGTCGTTTTTCAAATCATTTTTATGATCACATTGAATGTCTTTATTAGTAAAGCAATTTAAACAATTCATTTGTGTTATAGTTTTCCATATATCTTTACGTATACCCTCGTCAATTAGATCTTCTTTTTCTTTTTTTCCATAAAACTTAATAAAATGAACAGAATTTCCGCATTTTATAGGAAATTTTATTTGTTTGTGTTGGTTTTCTATTTTATTTTGTTCTAATTCATTTTTATCCCAACTATATCTTATTTCTTTTTTTTTAAAGGTACAATATTTATATTTTTTACCTAAAATACCATCAAAACGAAATATACTATCTCCTGATGTCCATCTTAATCTTGAGTCTAACTCTTCGTATCTTTCGATTAATTTTGATTGTCCATTTACATCTAAATATTTATCTTTAAAAATATTAATTTTAGAATTCATCTTTATTTAAATTTTAAAAATTTAAATGTTTTCAATTTTAAATATATATAGTAAAAATGTCAATTATAAAAATTTCTGTAAACGCTCTACCTAAATTAAAAAATATTTTTAATTTACATAATAAAAAATATTTAGCTTTTGGAATAAAGAGTGGAGGTTGTAGTGGTTTTCAATATGATATAAAACCTTGTAATTTAGAACCAAATAAATTTGATGAAATAGTTGAAATAGATAATTTAAAAATAAAAGTTGATAGTAATAGTTTAATTCATTTAATTGGCACAGAAATAGATTGGGAGGACGATTTTATGGGACAAAGATTTATTTTTAAAAATCCAAATTCAAATTTTCAATGTGGATGCGGAAAATCTTTTTCCTAATTTAATTTTTAATTAATTAAAAAAAAAAATATTTTATAATAGTATAAAAATGAAGGATAAAAGAAGTTTTTCAGTTGCGGATGTTCAAAATGTTGACGGATGTCCAACTAAATTCAGAAAAGGCAGATATAAATCTGTATCTCCCGTTGGCGCTGCTAAGAAAGCCTTTAATGGATTATGTAATGTAAAAAATATTAAAGGTACTTGTACTTTTATTGTAACAATGAGAGAAACTACTCGAGGTTCAAATAATAAAGAATTCACCTATAAATTACACAGAAAAAAACTTCCCCAACCACTTGTTATGTTTGAAGGTACTGATAAAGAATTTACTAGAATGTATACATCAGAAGCAGAAGCAGCAGACAAGATAGTTAGATGTAAATCAGGAAGAAAAAGAACAAGAGGTAGAATGAGCAGAAAAAGTAAGAGAAGCAAAAAAACCAAAAAACCTAAAAGTATGCGAAAAAAACATTCTCCTATGAATAAAAAAAATACTAGTAATGTTAGTATGAAAAGAACTAATAATAAAAAAAATACTAGTAATGTTAGTATGAAAAGAACTAATAATAAAAAAAATGCTAATAATGTTAGTATGAAAAATAATAGAAAAAATATGAGAAATTAAGCAATTAAAAATTGATTATTAAAAATTAATATTATAGTATTAAGAAGAAAAAATGATTGATACTATTTCCTTTCTACTAAATTGTGTATTTATACAAATTATAATTTTTATCTACAATAGAGATAAAAATTATAAATATTTCATTAAATCACTTATTCTTGAATTATTTCTGATAGGATTATTGTATATAATTTATATCCTCAATCAACAATTAAATGCAATTTATCGAATAATTGTTGAAAATGAAAAGATTATGAATTCGGAATGTATTGCTTATGATTTAATGCCAGATGAAGTATTTATGTATTAATATACTCCATTCACACAATGTAAGTAATCTATTAAAACATCTTGAATTATCTCTTTATCATTAATTTTTTTCATAGTTCCATAAATACAAGGACTATAATCTCCTTTTTCTAATTTATTATTCTTTATAATTTCTTTCATATCTTTAATAAATTCTTCTAATATTTCTATAGAATGATATGAAGTTAAACAAAAATGAAAACCATTTGGATTTTGTAATACATTAATGTCCCAATTTTTTTTTTTCAATAATTCACTTAACATATCTATATTAATTTCGTTTGAACCTATTGCAATTATACTAAGTTTAGGTTCGCCATAAATAAAAATTTCTTTGATTTCACTTATTTCTTTTACAAAATATTTTTTTAGTTCAATTATATGTTCATAATTTCTTCTATAACCTACCATACCAAAATACATTAATGTTGCCCAAGATAAAGCAACAATATTACCGCATCTACTACCAGATATAGAAGATGTAGCGTATACTCCCCCCGACCAATCTGTATCAATATAGTATTGATATTTCATTATATCCTTATTTTTATATAGGATACTTGATGCACCTTTAGGCGTTTGACCATATTTATGAAAATCTGCCGAAATACTAGTTACACCATCTAACGAAAAATCATAACCTAAATCTGTAAAATTAATAAGAAAATTTCCTATACAGGCATCTAAATGTAAAGGAATTTTGTATTTTAGAGCAATTATATTTAGTTTATCTATTGGATCAATTATACCTAAATTATAACTTGGTATTGAACCTACAATTAATATTGTATTTGCATTAATATTTTTAATTAGTTTTTCAGTGTCAAATTCACCGTTATCCAAACAAGGAATCATTACTAATTTTATATCAAAATACTTACAGGCCTTATTAAAAGCACAATGAATTGTATTTGAAACTATCATCTCTGGTTCAGATATACCCTTAACCCTACCTAAATCTCTATATGTTTTACAAGCCATCATTATACTTTCAGTTCCACCACTTGTGAAAATACCACAGGTATCTTTATTACCTTGAAATAATTTTATCATAAAAGATACACATTCATTCTCCATTTTTCTTATTGAAGGATATAAATTTGTATGTAGGGGATTTGATTTATTAAAATATTTAAATAACTTACAAATCATATTATCTAAATCTTCATTTTTAGAATAAGTAGCTCCGGATACTTTTCCTTTTTCATAATCAACACTTCTCTTTATAACCATTTGTTTAAATTGATTTTCTATCTCTAAAGGTTCCAATCCTATATTTGGTATTTCTCTATATAATTTGAGTCCAGTTATTTCATTTCTAAATCCTTGTAATATATCATTTACAATTTCGTTTTGTTTATTAGAAATTTCTTTTTTAATATATGAGGTATTTTTAATTTTAATCCATAATATTCTTTTTATAATATTATAGTAATTTTTAGAATTATATATAATTTTAAGGATAAATTGTAAGATATAAAAGTAACCTACTAATTCTACTTTATTATATTTTTTAATTAAATTCATATTCTTCAATATATTATATTCTTTATATTTTTTTTAAAATATGTTCA
>MDTB01173089.1_pt1 | contig 10120 bp, 8 predicted proteins | sample 811161 | NCBI WGS metagenome assembly MDTB01 (sample SAMN05326650, study PRJNA326480) | marine metagenome | isolation source: seawater | place: Mediterranean Sea | collected 2009
CAATTATTCTGACAATGAATATGTAGAAGTTGGAGCTAAGCTTATCAATGATAGATCTAAAGCTCTCTCAGTTGCTGATATTATTTTTCGTGTGCGGAAACCATCTATTGATGAAATAAAGGAAACTAAAAGAGGGTGCATACACTTGAGCTTTTTAGACCCTTTTAATGATCCAGAATTGCTTCAATTGATGGCTTCTCAAGGAATTACATCAATTAGCCTAGAAATGATTCCTAGAACAACCTTGGCCCAGAAAATGGATGCCTTAAGTTCTCAGGCTAATATTACCGGATACACCTCAGTAATATATGCTGCTGAGAAACTTGATAAAGTTCTTCCTATGATGATGACACCAGCGGGAACGATATCACCTGCTAAGTTTTTTATTATTGGAATAGGCGTTGCTGGTCTTCAAGCAATTGCTACTGCAAAGCGACTAGGGGCTCGAGTTACAGCATTTGACGTGCGGCAAGAAGCATTAGAGCAAGCTGAATCATTGGGAGCTAAGGCTTTGAGAATTGATCTTGGAGAAGATTCTAAGGAAGAGGCTCAAGTATATGCCAAAGAATTAACACAGGAACAGTTGGAAAAACAGAGAGAAGCTCAGGCCAAGGTTTGTGAGGACTCTGATGTAGTCATTACTACAGCTAAAGTCTTTGGGAGACGTTCACCAATACTTGTTAAAAGTGATGTTATTGGAAGAATGAAGCATGGAAGTATTATAGTTGATCTTGCCGCGGAGACCGGGGGTAATGTAGAGGGTACTGAAATTGACAACGAAATCGTAACTGATAATGGAGTTACTATTGTAGGATTAAGTAATTTTGAGAGTATGGCAGCTCATCATGCGAGTCAGGTTTTCTCAGCAAATTTAGGAAGTTTTATCGAGCACTTCTGGGATGAAGATGAAAAGAAAATCAATCTTAATTTGGATGATGAGATATTAGCAGGATGCGTTCTTACTAATAATGGAAAAATAGTTCACGAAAAATTTATTAACTAATAAATAAACATCAAAATGGAAATCATATTGTTACTATTTACATTTGTACTCGCTGCTTTTTTGGGTTTTGAACTAATTTCCAAGGTGCCCTCTCAGCTGCACACCCCATTAATGTCAGGATCGAATGCGATTTCTGGTATTACTATTGTTGGAGCTTTGATAGCTGCAGGTCAGACCAATGACAATTTTTCCAAATGGTTAGGCTTGGCAGCTCTCGTATTGGCTACAATCAATGTGGTTGGGGGGTATTTTGTTACCGACCGAATGCTTTCTATGTTTAAGGGAAAAAAAGAAAAATAAAGATTCATCATAAAGAATATTAAGCCAAAAAAATATGCAGGATAATCTGATAAATGTTGCCTACATAATTGCTGCAATTCTCTTTATCATGGGAATTAAGATGCTGGGCTCCGCATCAACTGCTGTCCGAGGTAATCGAATTTCTTCTCTTGGTATGCTACTCGCGGTAGTTGTCACTCTTTTGCGGAGCGGACTTGATTATCAATTTATTATTTTAGGATTGATTATTGGAGGGATTATTGGATTGATTGCTGCCAAAAGAGTTAAAATGACGGGTATGCCTGAGTTGGTGGCTCTTTTTAATGGTTTTGGTGGGATGGCTAGTTTGTTAGTAGGGTGGTCTGAATTTGAAAAAAGCCTCCAGTTTAATTGGTTTTTATACCTGGTGGTATTTATAGCAATTTTGATTGGAGGGATAACATTTTCTGGATCGATTATCGCCTATCTAAAACTTTCAGGAAAAATCGGTGGCACGGCAATAGTTTTTCCTCTCCAGAAATTCATTAATTTATTGATAATGGCTGGTGCGATTTTTATTGGCTTACTTTTAGTTTTCAATACTAACATTATTAATGATCATTCTATATTAGTTTGGATTTTAATTGCCCTTGCGCTGTTAGTTGGGGTTTTAGGAGTTATACCGATTGGAGGGGGGGATATGCCTGTTGTAATTGCGTTGCTCAATTCTTTTTCAGGATTAGGTGCTGCTGCTGCTGGGTTTGTTATTACAAACACTGTTCTTGTTGTAGCTGGGTGTTTGGTGGGAGCGAGTGGTCTTATTCTTAGTATTATTATGTGTAAGGCTATGAATCGAAGTCTTGCTAATGTGTTATTTGGTGGATTCGGATCTAAAGATAATTCCAATAGTTCTGAGGTGGAGGGTGAAATGAAGCCGTTAACTGTAGAGGATTCCTATTATGTTTTGGAGGCTGCTCAGAATGTTGTTTTTGTTCCTGGTTATGGAATGGCAGTTGCTCAGGCACAGCACGTTGTAAAAGAATTGTCCGAGATTCTTGAAAAAAATGGTGCAGAAGTTAGGCATGCAGTCCATCCGGTTGCGGGGAGAATGCCTGGTCATATGAATGTTCTTTTGGCAGAAGCAGATGTTCCTTATGAGCAATTATGCGAAATGGAAGAAGTTAATTCCATTATGCCAACGGTAGATGTAGCAATCGTGATTGGGGCTAATGATGTTGTGAATCCTGCGGCTATCGAAGATGAGAATAGTCCAATATATGGTATGCCTATCATTAATGCTCATCAGGCTAAATCAGTTTTTGTTTTAAAAAGAGGTCAAGGAGCAGGCTACTCAGGAATAATTAATACTCTATTTTTTAGGGAGAATTGCCGAATGATTTATGGTGATGCAAAATCAACCATCAGTAGCATGGTTTCACAGTTTGACGATTAATCTTAGTAACTTACAGGCATCGGCTAAGAGTCATTAAAGCAAACGCAGTCCCGTAAGGTCGATGATAGGAGTAGAATGGATAATCCCACCAACTTCCTTCCTTCTCTTGAAGAGGTAATATCACCGCAGCAAGTTGGCCTTTATGGTAATTGGCGTTTTCCTTGTCTGTTAGCGATTCTATACAAAGAGATGCATAAAAGTGGCCGTAGTAGTAAAAATAACCAGCAACTGCAAACCAACTTTCATGAGGTATTGGTCTTTTTCTTCCTATAGAAAGCCAGCCATTTCTGGCCCACAATCTATCTAACCATGTATCCATGACTTTATCAGTGATCTTTTCATCTCCCCACATTCTAAGGGCAATGTTACATGCTTGAGATCTTCCTAGGCTTCCGCCAGGTAAATTAATGCCTCTCATTGGTCGTAACTTTAGGTACTCGCCATATGCATAAGAAAAGTCAGGTTTTTGTTGTCTTTTTGTTGCATCAAAAGCTCTTTTTGTTAATCGCTCTGGAACCTCAATGCCAATTTCTTCTGCAGATTTAAGAGCCACTAGAGCCGTGGAATTAGTAAAGCTAATCGATGAGGATGATGGTTGTTTTGTTTGATAGCGAAAGTCGTAATAACCCCAACCGCCATCAACACTTTCATATTTTTGTAACATTTTTATTTGATGTTTAATGGCATCTACAATTTTAGATTTTCTATCAGGGTTAGCAGTTTCTTTTTTGTGCATTGCTACTAATGCTGAAATACCATAGGCATGGCCCCAGACATTATAGATGGCATCATGGTTCGCTCTTCTGATTGACCCTAGATTTTCAAGTAACCATGATTCTCCTTTATCCAGCGCTTTTTTAGCATCAATATCATTTTGAGCAGCATTCGTTTCAATTAATGCAGTCACACACATCGCTGTTATCGCTGCCCTAAAAGCATCGTGAGCACCTGGTACAGGTGCGTAGATATTCAGGCCTTTTGTGTTTCTAGCTGAACCCCATGAACCATTCTTGTTTTGATCAGATACAAGAAAATCGATCCCTTTTCGAATGGATGATTCGATGGCTCCTTTTGCGGGTGCCTCTCTACTGGCTTTTTGTATTCCTGTGTCAGCAAATCCATCAATACAGAAACACAAGATTAAAAGAAGCGTTGGAGTGATGCTTCTTATCTTTTGGATAGTGTTCTGTATTTTCATTATTTGAATCTCCTCGAAAGTTTATTTAGTTTGCCACAATTTTCTCACCTTCGGCTAAACCCTCAACTATAACGGTTACTTTTCCGTCAGAGGGTCCCTTTTTGATTTTCTTATCAACCTTTTCATCATTGACCAAAACTTTGACTGTGTCGCCATTAATCAGATTATTGGGAACAGTGATGGCTTTGTCGTAATTTGCGGCAATAATTTTTAGTTTTGCGGACATTCCTGGGAGGAGTCCCTCGTTTTTGCCTTCGATAGAAGTGGTGAGTCCGTAGGCACCTGGAACACGATTAATCTTTTCAATTTTTCCATTTAAATTAAGTGTCGGATTAGATACAGGAGTAATGTGGGTAACCATACCATCTTTTAAATTTGCCAATTTTGGTTCAGGAATTGCAGCGATCAATTTAAGTGCTCCAGGCTCTATTATAGTCATGAATACTTCATGAGAAGTAAGCTTTCCTCCTGGTATCAATTTTTTAGCAACGGCCGCACTTGTTACCCACTTTCCATCTTTATTCATACCATAAAAAAGAACCCCATCTGCAGGAGCTGTGACGTTGAAAGAGTTCAAATCATTTTGCATTTTTTGGAGATTTTCCTCAATCTTATTGAGATCACGACGAGATTTTTCAAAACTAAATCTCTTTTGTTGAAGAGTTCGAGGCAAATTGATCATTGTGTCTTGATGGGTAATTTCATTGATTTCGTTTTGAGCTCGATTTGATTTGAGTTGTTCTGGAAGAGTGATTTTAAGCTCTCTATCAATCCTCATTTTGGAAAGTCGTAGTGATTCACTGGCTCTCTCAAAACTACTCTTAGCCCGTCTTAAAATAATTTCTTCAGTTTCCTCAGTAAGATCATCAGCCTCATACATTTTTTGTAGCTGTTCATATTCCTCTTTTGCATAGTCATAACTTTGTTGTGCGAAATGCAAACTTAGTTCCGTTGCTCTTATCGCTTCAGCATGACCCGTTTTTTCATAGTATTGCCATTTTTCATCTGCTACTAGTTTCGCCCTCTTAGTATTTTGAATTGTTTTTGGAGTGCTTTTTTCCAGTGACTTTAATTCAGCTTCTAAAATATCATGAGCTAGTTTAATAGATGGATGATTTTTTTCAGCCGCCTCAATAGCATCACTTAGTTTTTTAGTTTCAAGTGTTACCAGTTTGTCTCCTTTTTTTACTGCTTGTCCGTGCTGCATTGATGTAACTATTGTCATGTCGGCCCAAGCTTTAGGGTTTAAACTTATCTTATGTTCTTTAGTTGGGGCAAAAAAACCATCCAACTCGACTGTGATTTTAAATGGTGCAAACTTTGTTAAGTATTCACTTGGTGCAGGCGGTTGCTTTTCCTTATCTTTTGCGGGGTCCTCGGCGATAGCGAGTGTTGGTACTGATATTAGGAAAAGTATGACAAGTTTGATTGTTTGTTTCATGATAAATTTTGTATTCTTATGAAATTACTAAGGAGGTTTATAAATTGAAGGACGTACTTATTTTAGAGGTATTTTATATTTCTTCATTAAAAAATATTTTCAAATACTTCATGTTTTTTTCTTCATCAAATCCGGCTTCTAATAATTCATTAGTGTTGCCAATAAATTGAGAACTTAAATGTACCTCTGCACCAGTATCTAATTTAATTCTTTCTTTGAGTTTTTGTTTTGCTCGATTGGCTTCTTTTTTTGATACCTTAAATGAGTCATCAATGTGATAACCAGAGTCTTCTTCATATTCTGATTTAAAAGATGAGAATTGATTTATTATTTCAGGTTCACCGAGAACTTTTTCGAATTCACTGATATTAAAATCTTCGTTTTCAGCTAAATAATTCAAGGCGTTATTTGCGACTTTCACCCTTTTATTGTCTCCATTATTTTCTTTTACGCCTCGTTTTGCAAAATTGACACATAGTTCTCCGAATCGTTTAGTTAAATAATCATCATCACGAACTGGTAAAGCGTCGACAAAATCTTTGTTCCAGAAATTGGTATTACCTGATTTATCAAAAAGATAAACAACATAGCCTACATCTTCTTCATGATTTAGTATGAGACAGCCTTTATCAATTTTATCAGGATATATACCGTGTTGGGTTGACAACTTAAGGTCACCTTCAATTTCAGAAACCTGCAAAAAAGGGGTCTTATTTTCACACTTGATGATGCAAATTGCAGGCACTGATTGTCCCGAAATAATAATTCCATCAATTACAGAGATACATAAATCTCCAGATTTAATATTCGGGTGATAAGATTTCGAGTATAGATACTGAGATATTTTTTTTGCCTCTTCCAGTAGCGAAGACTCATCGCTAAAGATTGATTTTGCATATTCACGTAAGGAGGGGCCTTCGGAGTTACTTTGAATTTCTAGGCGGTATGGCTCTAGTGATTTGAATGGAATCAAGAAAGAAGTTGTCAATAAATCGGCCTCATCTTCCTCAAATCGGCAGAGGTTTTTTGAGGTTAGCAAAGGTTCTCCTTTTAACGGGTTTCCAACCTTTGCAAGTGCGATTTCACTGATAGCAGCTTCTCTAAAATTTATGGGTAACGCCATCAGCTGTTGTTATAAAGACGACTTTAATCTTATCAAGGGTTTACTCTTTAACCGTTATCGTTATTTCATCCGAGATGACCGGAGGTTCATGTAATCTGTGTAAGTGATCTGCAAAAACTAATTTCAAGGTGTGCTTACCCGGTTCTAATTCGATTACAGTTTCAGTCTGACCAGCACCATAGTGTTTTATTTTATCAGACATTGGAAGAGGCAGTTTCATGTCGTATTTAGCACCATCTATTATGAGGTGGTGATGACCTGTGTTTGGAAACTTTATTCCTGCTGGAGCGACTCCCATTTTTTTAACACCAAATTTGATGGGAAATTTTTTCTTAACAGTTTTCCCATCCTTTGGAAAAATAATGTAAACCTTGGCTCCTTTTGGTGATGCCATTTTTGGTTCAACTACTGGCTCGCTTTTTTTTGCTTCCTCAGCAAAAGAAAGATGAGCAGAAATAGTGAATAAGATCAAAGAAATAATGGTTTTTGAGGAGTTCATGTTTTTTGGATTTATTGAGAATTTAAATAGCTTCTTGTGTCTATTGTCGAGCTTCTTATGACTAAATTATCGTAGATCACAAAAAAACCGGCACTTATTTAAGTGCCGGTTATAAAATTATTATTTATATCTATGATTGGATTTATCTAGAGACTAAATTTTTCGTTCCTTTCATGAATCCATTTGAAGTGATTTTTCTGGGTTCATCTTCAGCATCAAGATCACCTAAAGCATACTGAATTCCCGCCAAATAATGTTTTAAAATAACAGGGTTCCAATATATTTCATCACGATGCCCAAGAGAACAATAGAATATTCTACCATCTCCGTATTTATCTAGCCAAGCAATTGGGTATAGGCCTTCTTTGCCAGTATTCCCTTTTCCTTTGTCAACAATTTCACCAGATAAACTTAGAAGCATACGACGCTCGTCTGCTGACGCGGTGTCTTTACGGAATTGATATATTTCATCAGCAATTTCAAAATCTTTACCAGCGAATGCTGCATTTAAAGGATGGTTAGGCTCAAGGTTTTTGACTCTAATTTTTGTATGCCATGGGTGGCCTGCAAATGCTCCTCCCATCATATCGTTAAAATCTTTCCATTTCTTATATGTGTCAGTTGCAGAATGGGTGCCTATGAGCCCTTTACCTGACTTAACAAAATCAACCAAACTTTTCTTTAATCTCTCTTCGCGCCCGGCTTCTTTTGATTTAAAGACTTCACCTGTTGTGTTAAGAAAAAGAACAGCATCGAAATCCTTTAGTTTTTCAGGTTCGAAAAAGGAGTCATCTTCGGTTGCAGTTACTTCGAATGCTCCGGTTGATTTCCCCATTTGTTTCATAGCTTCGACACCTGTTGGAATCGATCCGTGTCTAAAGCCCGCCGTTTTGGAGAAAACTAAAACTTTTCTTGGTTTAGCAGGTTTGGCTGGAGCTGATTTTGGAACGCCTGCAGCAATCTTTTCTGCATGGACTTGTTTTTTGTTCTTTTGAGCATTGGATGCACCGATAACTATTGTTAAAATAGCGACAGGGATGATTGCTGTTAACGATCTTGTATTCATATTAAACTCAGTAATTATTTTTTTTGTTATAAAAAATTTATATCAAAAAACGTCTACTAGAAGTAAATTTCTAACGAATGCTTAAATAATTTCGCTTTGTGACGTCTAGTTGCAACTAACTTACAACTAACTTGCAACTAACTTGCAAGTATGTGGTGATATTGGATTGATCTCTTTAATCGCTCGCTTTCACTTGGCCTGATTTTGAATTTTTCTTTGATAGAAATAATAGAAGGATCTTCACTGTTTAAGTTCATGAAGAGGAAGGCACCTATTTTCATATAAACTTTTTCTTTGTAACTCTGTATTGCTTCGAATTCTGCGGTATGTGAAGAAACGTCTTTAGATGACTTGGATACTTTACTCATTATTTCAGAATTCATCCGACTTGTAGAATTCAAGATTTCCTGGAGTTCCTTCTGTGTTTTTTCAAGCTGATTGCTTTTTTGTTGTTCTTTTAGTTTGAGGTTTACTAGCAGTTGACGAGTTTTGGTGTATTGAGATTTGAGTTCTTCAATTATTTCTTTAGAAATCTCATTGGTTGAGTTTATGAATTTTTTTCTGAGATCTGTACACGTGGTCTCACATTCTTGGCTCTTTCTTTTTATGCCTATCAGCTCTTCAGACAGGTCTCTTTGAAATTTATAAAGAGATTTAATTTTTTTATCGGCTTCATCTTCAATACTTTCAGCCTCTCTTTTTAGAAGTTTATTTTCCTTTAATTTATTTTTATGCGATAGCCTAATATTCTCTTCCTTATTAACTAAAGACTTTAACTTATGATAGGAATCATCCAGCTCTGCGATGTCGCTAATTTCCCGCCAAATGATTTCACCAAGATTAATTTCACTTTGAATTAGCTTTTGAGATAATTTAGAGACTTTTTTTGAATGATGTAATCGGTTGCATATTCCTAACTTTTTCATTAACCGCCTTAAAATGAATTCAAGTGTGGTCATGAATTAAAAGATAGAAAATCCAGGTAAATATATTGTTTACGAATTCTTGGATTTTTGAAGATTTGCAATTACTTGAAAATCTTCAAGAGTCGTAGTGTCGCCGCTAACGTCTCCTCCGGCGCATATTTCTTTAAGAAGGCGGCGCATGATTTTTCCGCTTCTTGTTTTTGGAAGAGCTCCTGTAAATCTAATATCATCGGGTTTAGCTATTGGGCCGATTTCTTTTCCAACGTGGTTGCGTAATTCTTGTGCGAGTTTTGAACCATGTTTGATTCCTTCTTTAAGTGTTACAAATGCGACTACACCTTGACCTTTAATTTCATCTGGTCGGCCAACTACAGCTGCTTCGGCAACAGATTTATGAGAAACAAGAGCACTCTCAACTTCAGCAGTACCTAATCTGTGACCTGAAACATTTAAAACATCGTCTAGTCTGCCAACGATCCAAAAATTACCATTTTTATCTCTTCGTGCACCGTCTCCAGCAGTGTATATGCCATCGTAGTCATCCCAGTATGTTTTTTTATACCGGCGCTTATCACCATAAATAGTTCTAAGCATTGATGGCCATGGTTTTCTTATTACTAATCGACCTCCCTCATTCGCTTTGCATTCTTTACCAGTCTCATCAAGTATTGCGGCATCGACACCAAAGAAAGGTAATGTTGCCGTGCCTGGTTTGGTGGGAGTTGCGCCAGGTAATGGTGTAATCATAATTGCACCTGTTTCAGTTTGCCACCAGGTATCGACAATAGGACATTTCTTCCGACCAATTTTTTCATGATACCACATCCAGGCTTCGGGGTTGATGGGTTCGCCAACGGTGCCGAGTAGTCTTAAGGAACTTAAATCTCTACTTGCTGGTAGATGGTCTCCAGCCTTAATAAAAGCTCTAATAGCTGTTGGAGCTGTATAAAAAATTGTAACGCCATGTTTTTCGACAATGTCCCAGAATCTTCCAAAATCCGGATAATTAGGTGCTCCTTCATACATTAAACATGTTGCTCCGTTTAATAATGGTCCATAAACAATATAACTATGACCAGTGACCCAGCCAACATCAGCTGTACACCAGTAAATATCATCATCGCGTATATCAAAAATGTATTTAGTGGTGCTG
>MDTB01205209.1_pt1 | contig 10120 bp, 7 predicted proteins | sample 811161 | NCBI WGS metagenome assembly MDTB01 (sample SAMN05326650, study PRJNA326480) | marine metagenome | isolation source: seawater | place: Mediterranean Sea | collected 2009
CCTTCGATGGCTTCTTCTATGCGAATGCAGACGCCGCGCTCAACTTCTTCTGGGGCGGCGCCAAGGTAAGGCACGTTGATATTCACCGCCCTAATATCGAAGTTCGGAAACTCCTCTTGGTTGGTGCTAAGCACACCGAAAGCACCTGCCAGCAACATCAAGATCATCAAAAGGTTGGCGGCGACCGGATTGTTCGCAAACCATCGTATGGCGGTATGCATCGCAGCCTAGCCTTGTGTGTTAACGCTGATGTTTGGTCGCTCTGCAATTAAGTCAGGGATAATCGGATTGACCTGCATGCCCTCGACGGCGGTTTGCAATGCCGATAAACAAACCTGCTCACCTTCTTCGATGCCCGATGCAACTAACACACTGTCTTGATAAAGGCGCAGGGCTTGGATATTCCGATAGCGCAGACGCTTTTCATCATCAACGATGAGAACTTGGTTGTTGTTACGCAGCGCCGAACGCGGTAACACTATGACGTTTTCGGCTGCCAAACCGGAGATTTCCGCCGATACGAATAACCCAACCGAGAGTGGCGTCTGAGTTTGGGTGTTATCTACTCTGGCGATCAGCTGGACCATTCTGCTCGAAGCGTCAATTTCCGCTTCGGTTCTGACAATGCGCCCGCGCCACTGGAGCACTTCCCCAGCATAGTCGGCACTCAGAACGACCTGCGGCTGCATGGCTTCTTGCAGGGTTCCAACGCGAGTCGGAGGAAGGTTCAGGAAGGCAAGCTGCCGATCAGCAATGGGCAGTCGCACCTCAACTTCATCGCTGGCGTAGAGCGTGCCGATGGGTTGTCCGCGGGCGACAAACTGACCGATGTCGATGGTTTCTGACCGAACAATGCCGTTGAATGGCGCCCGCAGTGTCGTGCGATTGAGATTTTCTTGGGCTTGTTCAAAGTTCACTCTGGCGTCCTGTCTCGCAGCCTGGGCAACTCGGTATGCGCGCAGTGAATTCTCTAGGGCAGAGCGAGATGCAAGGCGTCGCTCCTCAAGGCTTTGCAGACGTCCATATTCGAATTGAGCATGTTGCAGTTCTGCATCGCTCCGATTTAACGCAGCTTTAGCGCGGTCTCGGGCATTTTTATAATCAAGCTCGTCAACGCGGGCTAGTACCTCGCCTGCTTTGAAATAGCCACCCACCACCAGGTTCGGCGAGGTCCAAACTATGCGGCCAGATACCTCCGGAATCAGCTGACTCTGGGTAGAAGGCATTACAGCCCCCTGAGAGTGAACCTTCAGCTGGATCGCTTCTTTGACTGCTGGCTGCACTCGCACAGACAGGGGAATTGGCTTTATAGCAGTAGGTTCGAGAGTCGGAGTCGTCACGATCAACGCGTAGGCGGCTACGCTGAAGCCGATCAAAATGGCCGCAGGCAAAAGAAATGTCTTAATCATTCTGAGAGCCCTCTTGGGTAGATGGCGTATGCGCTACCGCATTCACAACGGTTTCTCTATTGAGCGTGCTGAACGCTCTTAGCGTGCTTTGCAGTAATGGGCCATCCCTCCGCAAAAGTGCACTTTTTAAATGTTTGGCGTAGATGGCATACCGCTCGCGGTCCACGGCGTTATAACCGGGGCGCACTGGAACGTTGGGAGCAAGCTGCTGCATTAAGGTGTTAGCGATCAGGCGCAGCGGCAGATTTCTGCTGGTTAGCATTAGCTGCATCATCAGTTGGATTCTAGCGGCGCTGTGTTGCTTGTAGTCCAATGACTGATCCATTAGTGGATCAACTAGATCGGCCAAATTAGCAAGCTCTTCATCGCTACCAAGCTGGATAACGTTATCTGCGGCGATAGAAATTAGACTGCTTACAACCACGAGAATTTGATCGATCAGGTTGGGGTCCGGTGTGTCGCTCTGTGATAGCAGGTGGCCGATGATATCTAGGCTCGCGTGATCCGGCTCACAAACCCTTGAACCGCCTGGCTGAACGGCTGCTAGGCCCAATTGACTTACTGTTTTGATTGCCTCCCTGACGGCTCCGCGTGTGGTCGCAAAACGACTGGCAAGGTCACGCTCAGAAGGCAAGCGCTCGCCGCTCCGGTAGTTACCGTGGAGAATGTCGCTTACAAGACAATCTGCGATTTGATTAGGTTTGGATGGCATAAAATCCGGTCTTCAAGTAAACCAGTGCGAAAGTGGTCGGTCCAAATTGGTAGGACCAAAAACCTAAATTGACCGAATTTCTGACTAAAAGCAATAGTTTGTTACTTTGGGTAACGTAAAGCTTGCAGTCATGGATGGCGATGAGAAGAGAGAAGAGGAAAGCAAAAAGAAAAGGAAAAGAGGTGAAAGAAGGAAGCATGGGAAGGCGAGGGTGCGGCGCTGCCCGGGACGTGCAGTCTAGCTCCCTGCTCATAGGGGCCTTCTTATGGGGGGCTTGTCAAAACGCCCTACCAGGTCGCGTCGGCGAAATCGCCGCCGCCGCGGCCCACTTCGTCGGCTATTGGTCCGCGAAAGCTTTTTCGAGAACGTAGTCGCCTGGCGTGCCCTGGTTGGGAGAAACCTCAAAGCCCAATTCGTCTAGGGCTGCGCTGATATCGCGCAACATATCTTGGCTGCCACAGATCATTACCCGGTCGCTAGCTGGATCGAGGTTTAGAGTGCCATTCGCCATCAGGTCGGGAATACGCCCTCGCGTTGGGAACTCTTCTCTCGTCACGCTAGGTAAATAGTCGAGGTGTCCTGCAACCATTTCCCCCAGATACTCGTCGTTAGGAAGCTCGGTAGTGAAGTAGTCGTAGTAGGCCAGATCGTCTTTGTTGCGAACGCCATGCACTAGCAACACTTTGTCAAAGCGCTCGTACGCCTCTGGATCTTTACTCAAGCTGAGGAAAGGCGCCAACCCAGTTCCAGTAGATAGAAACACCAAGCGTTTGCCTGGCTTTAGGTCATCAAGCACTAACGTGCCCACCGGTTTGCGGCTGACTATAACCGTGTCACCAATTTCTAAGTGCTGTAGTTTTGAGGTTAACGGGCCGTCTTGCACTTTGATGGAGAAAAATTCTAAGTACTCATCGTAGTTAGCGCTGGCGATTGAATAGGCACGCAGCAAAGGTTTGCCGTCGTGCATCAAACCCAGCATGACAAATTGACCGTTGCGGAAACGAAAAGCATCGCTGCGGGTGGTGCGGAATGAAAACAACTTATCATTCCAATGTGTGATTGAAATTACTTGCTCTTGAACCAAGGCAGCCACGGTATTTCCTCAATTTTTGGTTGCATGACCCGAAAGCGCTGGGTAAGCCCTTTGCGAGCGAATGATCGGCTTCGCGCTAACGCTCCATCTAACAACTCGCAAGTGCTCCATCAGTGAACTTGCGAGCGTGCAATGGGCTGGCGCGCAATGGGTTAAAATGTGCCCGAAACAGCGCCTCTGCGCAAAGGCGTTCGAGTTTAGCGAATTTTGACATGCTGTGAAGGCACCTTTAGTACCCTCTTCTTCTAACCATATGCTCGTCTGGGGCATCGAGGTGCTGGGAACAAGTGAATTTATTTGTCACTGTGAGAGCATTGGCCCCTGCGAGTACATTTCTCGAGGCGCGATTATTAAATCGCAAACAAGGTCAGCACCATCCATGTGCTAGCAGCTTGAAAACAGGAAGAAACCATTGCAACGGCTCTTAGAAGATCGACCCAACATTGAATTGGTCAGCGATTACACCCCGGCGGGAGACCAACCTAAAGCCATTGACGCGCTAGTGGATGGTTTACACTCCGGCCTAGCTCATCAAACTTTACTCGGTGTAACCGGCTCTGGAAAAACCTTTGCGATCGCTAATGTGATTTCCGAGGTGCAGCGCCCAACGTTAATTTTGGCGCCGAACAAAACTTTGGCAGCTCAGCTTTATGGCGAGTTTCGCGAGTTTTTCCCCAACAACAGTGTTGAGTACTTCGTTTCGTACTACGACTACTATCAACCCGAAGCCTACGTGCCTGCATCTGACACGTTCATTGAGAAAGATTCTTCCGTCAATGCGCATATTGAACAGATGCGGTTGTCAGCCACCAAGGCTTTGATGCAGCGTCGTGACTCCATCATCGTTGCGTCGGTTTCGGCAATATACGGGCTCGGCGACCCCCAGTCTTATCTGCAAATGGTGTTACATCTTGATCGCGGTGACAGGATGGCTCAGCGCGACGTGCTAAAGCGCCTGGCTGAGCTGCAGTACGAGCGCAACGATGTGGTGTTTCAGCGCGGGTCTTACCGCGTGCGTGGTGATGTCATCGATGTGTTTCCTGCGGAGTCCGAAAAGGAAGCAGTGCGCATCGGTCTGTTCGATGACGAAATCGAGGAGATTTCGATTTTCGATCCGTTGACCGGCGAGGTGCTGAACAAAGTCCCTCGGTACACTATTTTCCCCAAGACTCATTACGTAACGCCGCGTGAGCGAATGGTTAGTGTGCTTGATGATATTCGTGATGAGATGGGTGAACGGGTGAAGGAGCTTACGCAGGCTAACAAACTCGTTGAGGCCCAGCGTCTGGAGCAGCGCACGCGCTTTGACTTAGAAATGATCCAAGAGCTTGGGTACTGCTCTGGCATCGAAAACTATTCGCGTTACTTATCAGGTCGCGGTCCTGGGGAAGCACCGCCCACACTCTTTGACTATTTGCCCAACGATGCCCTGCTGGTGATTGATGAATCGCATGTCACGGTGCCGCAAATCGGTGCAATGTTTAAAGGTGATCGCTCCCGCAAGGAGACATTGGTCGGCTATGGCTTTCGCTTGCCCTCGGCTCTAGATAACCGCCCCTTACGTTTCGATGAATGGGAACGCCTAGCCCCACAAATGATTTTCGTCAGCGCCACGCCAGGCAAGTATGAGTCGCAACAAAATGCGCCGATCGTTGAGCAGGTTGTTCGGCCTACAGGGTTGGTAGATCCGCCGGTGGAGGTCCGTCCAGCAACCGCTCAGGTGGATAATCTGTTGGACGAAATACGTATCGTAGTGGCCAGGAACGAACGCGTGCTGGTGACAACGTTGACCAAGCGAATGGCTGAAGATTTGACTGAATATCTGGATGATCACGATGTTCGCGTGCGCTATTTGCATTCGGATATAGATACCGTTGAACGCATGGAAATAATTCGTGATTTGCGTCTGGGGCAGTTTGACGTGTTAATCGGGATCAACCTTCTCAGGGAAGGTTTAGATATGCCGGAAGTGAGTTTGGTCGCGGTGTTAGACGCGGATAAAGAGGGCTTTCTGCGCTCCGAGGGTTCGTTGATTCAAACCATGGGTCGCGCAGCCAGAAACGTAAACGGGCGGGCCATTTTATATGCAGACAACATCACTGGCTCAATGCAGCGGGCCATGGCAGAGACCCAGCGGCGCAGAGAAAAGCAGTTGGAACATAATCAAGCCCATGGCATCCAACCCAAATCGGTGACGAAGAAAATCGCCGATGTGATGGAAGGAGCGAGAACCTCAAAAGCGGCGGCCGACAAACTTGGGTCACGTTCACGAGGTAAAAAGGCGCAGCCTTTGGCAGTGCCAGATAGTCCCAAGGCGCTAGGCAAAATGCTTGATGAGCTGGAGAAGCGCATGCTTAAACACGCGCAAAACCTGGAGTTCGAAGAAGCGGCCGAAGTGCGCGATCAGATTCAGCAGCTGCGAGAACAAAAGCTTTACTCATAAGAGCTCTCCGCATAGAAGTTCAAGCAAAAGCTCAAGTCAAAAAGCCTTGCACATAGGTGCAGGCCGACCTTGGCGGAAGGGCAAGTCGAGGACTCAGGCGCAGAAAGCGCCGCAATGTCGAAGGTTTGCTTCCTTAGCTTCGTGCTTGTTTGCTAGACTGGCAGCAGCCTCGGATATAGGCGCGTAGCTCAGTTGGTTAGAGCGCTACCTTGACATGGTAGAGGTCACCGGTTCGAATCCGGTCGTGCCTACCAACCCTGCCAGCCGCGTGGCATGCATTTTTGGTGATCCAAATTTTGTACCCGGCCACGGTAGAAGTCCTTAAGGCTTAACCCCGGACTCATCCGCTCCCGGACTATTGTTTGCGCTCCCATAGAACTTGCCAGACGTAGGGCAGCTTCTTCGTTAGTTGCAGCCGTGCTGTCGAGACTCTCACGGTTGCAGACAAAACAGCTTGATTAAGACGTTTTTGTTAGATTTTCCGGCTTCGAGCCCAAAGTATCGCCGAGGGATTGGGGACGTGCGTCACGAGTGAGGTTAACGAAGAACAGCAAATACCTGGCTTTATCGACGATGTTTATCGACAGCATTGATCGATAGTACTGCAGCCTGGTATGAGCGCCAGCTATTGGACTGGCTTGGTGGCAAATGCGCTCGAATGACGAAAACGGCAAGACGCGGTCTGAGCTTTTTGCGGTATCGGCGTGCCAATAAACGAACCAGTGGTGCCAAACTCGCGCGGGCATTTGTTAGGGCAGATGACCGATGCGAGTGTGAGTTTCAGGCTGAAGCCGGTGCGCCAGGTTATCAAACAAGGTTACGATGGGCTTCGCCGCATGAGGGTCGGCCAGTGGCGTCTTATTTTGATCATGAGAATGACAATGCCGATTACGGATACCTGATGCTCTAAGTTGCGGATTTGCAGCTGGGCAGTGCCCGGGCGAAACGATTTGAAGAAGGAAGTAACGCCATCGTGGCTAGCGAAAAAAAAGAGTTATTTGCCGACCCATTGGTAACCGCAGACGGTTCGCAACGGGCGGCGGTGGATCTGCGCAATTTGGAAACCCTGTGGCTCAATACGGGCACGCTGTGCAATTTGGCTTGCGAAAATTGCTACATCGAGTCCACTCCTGAAAATGACCGTTTGCTCTACTTGAGTCTCCAAGAGGTGTTACCGTTTTTGGCGGAGATTCGCGACCAGGGCTTGGGGACTCGAGAAATTGGCATCACCGGCGGTGAGCCATTTATGAACCCAGAGATATTGCTCATTATGCAGGCCTGCCTTGAGCAGGGCTTTAATCTGCTGGTGCTAACCAATGCCATGCGTCCCATGATGCGCACGCGTATTCAATCGGGGTTATTGGATCTGAAAAAAGCATATCCCGATCAGCTAACGCTGAGAGTTTCCATCGATCACTTTGATCAAGCGCTGCACGAGGAAGAGCGCGGAGTTGGTTCATGGCAACCGATGCTGCATGGCATGCGCTGGTTGTCCATGAACGCATTCCACGTGGACATTGCCGGGCGCACCCGCTGGGGCGAAAGCGAGCAGGAATTGCGGGCAGGCTATGCGCGATTGTTTGCATCTCGTGGGATTGCGGTGGATGCCTACGACCCCAAGCAGTTGGTGTTATTTCCAGAAATGGACGCCAATTCTTCGGTACCCGAAATCACCGTCGATTGCTGGGACATCCTTGGCGTGCAGCCAAAGGATATGATGTGCGCCTCATCTAGAATGGTCGTTAAGCATCGGGGTGATGAGCAGCCATCGGTAATGGCTTGTACTTTATTAGCCTACGACCCCCAGTTTAATTTAGGGCGCTCGCTTGCCGACGCAGCGACGGCAGTGGCGCTTAACCATCGCCACTGTGCAAAATTTTGTGTGCTCGGTGGCGGAGCTTGCAGCGTTTAGCTGCGCAACACTTCAAGCCACTCGAGCTGCTCGCGAGACAAGTCCTCGTCTGCGGTAAGCATCGCGCCTGCCAGCGCTTGGCGCACATCATTCGGCGTCTCAGTCATCGGAGCTTTGAGCAATTCGGTGAGAACGTTCTGAGCTTTATTCATTGTGTTCTGATAAGTCTCATAAAACTTATCGACGCTCACATGTTGGTTCGGGTCTTCCATCCAGCAATCATAATCAGTGATCACGCAAATGGTGCAATAGGCTAACTGCGCTTCTCTGGCAAGGAAGGCTTCGGGCACGTTAGTCATGCCGACTAAGTCGCAGCCAGCGCCATCGCGCAGGAAAAAACTCTCCGCTTGGGTGCCCAGTCGCGGCCCTTCCACACAGCCATATGCTTTACCTAAGTGAATCGGCTGTGATATTCGACTCGCCGCTGCAGCTATATCGGCCGCTAAAGCGGGGCAAGAGGGATAGGCCGTGGACACGTGGGCTGCTACACCATTGCCGAAGAAACTGTAGTCACGCTTGCCACGGGTGTGGTCAAAGTACTGCGAGGCAAGCGCTAAGTCGCCAGGCTTCAGTCCAGGTCGCAGGCTGCCAGCCGCAGAGATGCCCAAAACGCGCCGTGCACCCAGGTTTTTAAGCGCATAGATATTGGCTCGATAGTTGATTTCATGCGGCAAAAATTGGTGGCGAGTACCATGGCGAGCGAGAAAAAGTACCGGCTGATTATGCAAACGACCGCGCATAATGTTGCTGGAAGGATCACCAAATGGCGTGGTAGTGGCGTACTCTTCCTCAAGCACCAGGCCCTGCAATTGATAGAGTCCAGAGCCGCCAATGATTGCCAACATAAGAAAGCCTCACAAAAAGTGGATATTAGCCGTAAGTGACCGGCTTACCAGGAAGTTTAAAGAATTTCCCCCGGCTTTGCGGATATAGCACTAATTGATGCAGAAGGATCGCTTTGACGCTTTGACGCTTTGACGCTTTGACGCTTTGACGCTTTGACGCGTTGCGATTTGCCAACTTGTCTGCGCGTTTACTGGTTGAGCCCAACATGTCAGTGAATTTTTAAAAGCGGCTAAGAGTTTCATAAACTTGTCGTGTCTTGTGCGTAGTATGCTGGTGGTAAAACGTTGTTGCCACAGCGCCCGGGTCAACCGAGGCAAAGATCGCCTAGCCGTAGGTGCGTCTTGATCCGCGTTCAAGGCAGCACGCGCGGCGCATCAGGGCCGCCAACTTCACCGTAACTTGCTTGTCAAAGCAAAGGAAAACAGATGGAAACACTTGAGATACCTGTTATCGCTGGCGACGGAATCGGGCCAGAGATCACCAAGGCTGTTTTAAGAATCGTTGATGCCGCCGTCCAGCAGAGTGGCGCGAAGCTTACTTGGATACCGGTAGTCGCAGGGCTGAGCGCATTAGAGGAAGGCAGCGAGCTGATTCCTCAGCGTACCATGGATGAAATAGCCCGCTGCCGCGTTGCATTGAAAGGCCCGTGCACTACTCCCGTAGGTGAGGGCTTTACGTCGATAAACGTAAAGCTCAGGAAAGCGTTTAATCTGTATGCAGCAGTGCGGCCGGTTCGCAGTATGCCCGGAGTGGAGACTCGCTATAAGGATGTTGATCTGATCATCATCCGCGAAAATACCGAAGGCTTGTACAGCGGCGTTGAAAATGAAGTCACCCCCGGCGTCGTGATGAGCATGAAGGTGGCCTCGGAAGCTGCATGTCAGCGTATAGCGACTTGGGCGTTTCGTTTCGCTAACCGTCGTGAACGCAAAAAAATTACCGTTCTGCATAAAGCCAATATCATGAAAATGACTGATGGGCTGTTCCTTAAGTGTGCCGGCGACGTGCATGCAAACGACTACCCTAACCTGACATTTGAATCGACGATTATCGATGCGGGCTGCATGAAGCTGGTTCAAGATCCTTCGCAGTTTGATGTTTTGCTGTTGGAGAATCTCTACGGCGATGTGATCAGCGACCTTTGTGCCGGGCTAGTGGGTGGCTTAGGCGTTGTGCCGGGGGCCAACCTTGGCAAAGACCAAGCTATCTTCGAAGCGGTGCATGGCAGCGCGCCCGACATCGCCGAGCGTAATCTGGCGAATCCGCTGGCGTTATTGATGTCCTCGGTAATGATGCTTAATTATCTGGCAGAAAATTATCAGGCACCTGCACTTGCCGACGCAGCGGAAATGATTCGTCAGGCTTACGATGCTTGTTTGATCAATGGTGAAAAAACCAAGGATTTGGGCGGAACGCTTGGCACATCTGAATTTGCCGATGCGGTAATAGCACGCTTGGAGAGCGGCATGTCTGCTGACAATAATAGCGGCTAGCCGCGCAGCGGTTGGGAGTAACCCAGCGACCAGGAAAAACAAAGAGGAGGGGACTAAATGCTTAACTATCGAATGGAAGACAAAGTAGCGCTAATTGGCCTTGACGACGGTAAGGCTAACGCCGTGGGTCATAGCTTTGTGGATGCCATGAATGAAGGGCTCGACCGTGCCCAACAGGAGGCGTCTGCGGTGGTAATTCTCGGCCGCCAAGG
>MDTB01148644.1_pt1 | contig 10119 bp, 11 predicted proteins | sample 811161 | NCBI WGS metagenome assembly MDTB01 (sample SAMN05326650, study PRJNA326480) | marine metagenome | isolation source: seawater | place: Mediterranean Sea | collected 2009
TCTGATTTAATATTTTCTTCAGATATAACATCAATATTTTGAATATTTTTTTCTTTTATAATATTAAGAATCGAATTTTTATTGTCTTCAGTAACATGAAAGTAAAAAAAATAATCTTTATTCTGTTTATTCATTAGTTCAATGAAACTTATTAATATTGGTAACAAAATTTGAGTTTCAGATTTTCTACTACCAGGGAATAAGGATATAATTTTTTTGTTTTTTGGTATTAAATTATCGATTTGAGTCTTGTTATCTTTTTTAATTTCAATTAGTGGATGTCCAACAAAAGTATTTTTTATATGCTCTTTATCAAAATATTTTTTTTCAAAGTTAAAAAGTAACAACATATGATCGATAAACTTTTTAATTTTCTTAACTCTATTTTTTCTCCAAATCCATACCTGAGGTGCTACATAATGAATCGTTATAATATTGTTATTTATATTCTTTACTTTTTCTGCAACTCTTAATGTAAAATCAGGACTATCTACACTAAATAGAATATCTGGGCTAAATTTTATTATTTCATTAACTGTTTGATTAATTTTTCTTCTAATTTTAAAAATATTCAAAATTACACTTGTAAATCCTAGGTAGGTTATTTCATTTAAATCAAAAATAGAGTTAATACCTAATTTTTTTAGATTTGATCCACCTACTGATAAGTATTCAACTTCTTGATTTGATGATTTAAGTTTAGAAATAACTGTAGAAGCCAACTTATCACCTGAAGGTTCACCTGTTAAGATAAAAATTTTTTTCATACTACTTTGATAAATATATTATTTTTGTTTGCAAACTGTATGCATTTGTTTTTATCTATTACTATATTTTTTTTTGATTTTAAAACAATTCCCTTCAAACCATTTTTTTTACAATCTATTAATGTTTGAAAACCAATTGTTGGTAAATCTATTCTTAAGTCTTGTTTTTTTTTTGGAAATTTCATCAACACACCCTTGCTATTCTTTTTTAGATTTGAAAGCATTTTTTTTGTACCTTCTTTTCCCTCTTTTGCTATGATTTTACTGTCTTTTACAATTAAAGCCTGGACATGATCTAAATTATTTAATTTATTAAAGTATTTAATTCCTTTTTTAATTGATACTATATCTTCTTTATTTGGCTTTAACTTTGTATAATTTTTTGATTTCAATGATAATTCAGGATTAAAATAAGTTGAGCTAATAACCCTTATCCCCTCATCATCTAATAATTTGATGATTGCCTTAATTATAGCAGCATCTCCTTTTTTTGCGGCTTTAATTACACTGGGCATATAATAAATACCTTTAAAGTCTAATCTTAACGAAGAAAATTTAGGTTTAGCAATTTTACCTGCAAAAAGAACTTTTTTTGATTTTTTTTCTTTTATTAAATTAAGTATTTTGCCAAATTTTCCAATGCTGATTCGATATGAGCAATTATTTTTTTTGAATTTATTATTTTTTGAAAAATCAATTATTATAAATTTTTTTTTGATCTTTATGAGTTTTGAAACTATAATATTTGGAAAATCTGTATCTCCTAATATCAACGTAATCATTATTTTTCATAGTAGTTGAAATTTATCACAACCCTTATATTTTCATCTGTACAATCCACTCCACAATGTTTCTGGTGACCATCAAAAATAACAATTCTATTTGCCTTACTAGAAACTTTTTTTCCATTTTGAAATAATGTAGATCCATTATTATCATTGCAATAAAAAACTGCCGTTTTAATATTATCTAAGTCTGTATCAGTATGCATGAGAGATTTATTGTTAGTTTCTTTCTTGGTTGTAAGATTGGCCTTAATTCTGTATGTCGATTTTGGATCAATTTTTTTTAATATTGGCAAGATAATTTTATAATACGGAGAAACTATTTTTCCACCATCATCAACAAATAAATGTGTGAATTGAAAGTCTCCATCATTGATTTCTGATTTACCATTGACAAAATTCCATGGAAACTTTGCTTCAAGAATTACTTGTAAAATTTTATAAAATGTTTCTTGGTCTAAAAAATTATCAATAGTTTTCATTATTTTGAAAATGGACTACAAATTGGTCTTTTTTTGTCCTCTGTTAAAAAATTGACTACATCTTTTACTAGCTGAGCCTCTTTCAATTTATTATTTAAATTTTCCAAATTAATACTGAAATTTTCATTCTTAAAAATTTCTTTATAAGCATCTGTTAATTCAATAATCATCTTATTAGAAATATTTTTTCGTCTTAATCCTATAACGTTGATACCTTGTAGTACACTTCTATTACCATGGGCTATACCATAAGGAATTATGTCCCTTACTACTCCGCACATTCCGCCAATCATAGCTGATTTACCAATTCGTGTGAACTGCTGAACTGCTGAATTGCCTCCTATAATTACATCATCACCAATTTGGGCGTGCCCACCTAATGGAACATTATTTGCCAAAATTACATTGTTACCTACAATGCAGTCATGAGCAATATGTGATGAAACCATAAATAAACAATTATTTCCAATTTTTGTTATACCTCCACCTCCTTCTGTGCCAGGATTAATTGTAACGTACTCTCTTATAAGATTGCTATTACCAATTTCTAATTTAGTTTTCTCACCATCAAATTTTAAATCTTGAGGATCATTACCAATTGATGCAAAAGGATAGATATTATTACTGTTTCCAATTTTAGTATTTCCCGTAATAGAAACATGATTTTGTATATTTGTATTTTTGCCAATTTCTACATCTGGTCCAATTACTGTATAGGCCCCAATTTTAACATTTGAAGAAATTTTTGCCCTAGGGTCAACTATAGCTGTTTTATCTATCATTTATTTTCTCTTAAAAAATCCCTAATATTTTTTGCTGGATAACCCATGACCTTTGAATTGTCTGCAATATTTTTGATAACTCCACTACCACCAGCAATCTCGACATTATTTCCAATTTTGAGATGCCCTGAAATACCAGCTTGACCTCCAATTTTTACATTATTTCCAATAGTTGTGCTTCCTGCAATACCTACTTGACCTGCTATTATTGAATTATCACCAATTTTAACATTATGAGCAATATGAATTTGATTATCAAGATAAGTATTTTTTCCAATCACGGTATTTGACATAGATCCGCGATCTATAGTTGAACCACATCCTATTTCAGAGTATTCATTAATAATAACAATCCCTATGTGAGGATATCTAATATTATTCAATTTATTTGGAAAGAAACCAAATCCTTTTTTACCAATAACACAATTATCTAAAATATTTACATTATTGTTAATTAATGAATTTCTTATTATTGAATTAGATCCTATATGACAATTGTCACCTATTTGAACATTTTTTTCTATTATGGTATTATGTCCTATAAGACAATTGTCACCAATTTTTATATTCTCACCAATTAAAACATTTTTTCCATAGTTTACGCAATTTTTAAATGATGTATCATCAATATTTTTAAGCTCATTATCAAAATTATCTTCTACCGAATTAGGGTAGAATTTTTCTGTTATTTTTGCAGTAGCAATTAAAACATTATCAACTACTATTGGTTTACAACTATTTGGCAGATCTTTTTTTAAAAACTCAGTTGTTATACAAAATAAAGCGCTAGTTTTTTTTGCAAATTCTTTATATTTTTTTGAATGAAAAAAGGTTAAAGAATTGTTATCTGCTGTGACTAAATCTCTAATATCAGTTATTAATCCGCTATAAGTTAAATCTTCATTATTATTTATGTCAATAAATTCTAAGATTTTATCTATTTTAAATGGACCAGCATTTCTAAAAAAAGGATTGTTCATTAGTACTTTTTACCAAAGCTAATAAAAGTATGTTATCAATATTTATTGCTAATTATTTCTTATCTACTATAGTAGCAGACCATATGGCATCAGCCATTTTTTTTTCATCGACATAAGCTTCTCCCTGATACTTCCATACTCTACCATGGGATCTTATGGCTTTAATTTTTAAAAGTAATTTACAATCAGGAATGACTGGATTTCTAAATCTAGCTTTTTCTACACCCATTAAAAAAACAAGCTTATCTGCGTAGGTTGATTTGTCTAAGCCATGAGCCGTAAGAGCAGCAGCAGACTGTCCAAAAGCTTCGACTATAAGAACTCCTGGCATAACAGGTTGATTGGGAAAGTGTCCCTGAACAAAAAAACTATCTTTTTTTACATTTACAACACCTGTTGCTGACTCTAATTTCTTTATATCATATAGCTCATCAACCAATAACATGGGTTTTCTATGAGGTATTAAATTTTCAATTTGATTTTTATTTAAAATTGTCATTTAATTATAATTTTTATTTGTCAATTCTAAAATTTCATTAGAAATATCATATTTATCTTTGGCAAAATATACAATCTCTTTATTTAAAATCATATCAATTGAATTATCTTTCATATATTTTTCTAATAAAGGATTAATTAATTTTACCAATTTATTCATTTCATCATTTCTTTTCTTATTAAGTTCATTTGATAACTTTTTTTTTAATTCATCAAATTCTTTAATATTTTGATTATGTTTTGCAATCTTTTTATTTAAATCTTCAGCAGAAGCAACATTTTTAATTTTATTAATTTCACTAATTTCACTTTTCAATTTTTCTTGGTAATTTTTAAGATTTTCAACATTCTTTTTATTTAGATTATTTAATTCTTGTAAAACTTTTTTTCCTATTACTGAATTGTTAATTACATAATTAAAATTCATATAAACAATTTTATCATTTGCATGTAAACTTCCATTAAAAAGAAAAAATATTAAGAAAAGAGAAAATATATTTTTTTTATACATTAAAAGGTTGTTCCTAAATCAAATCGGAAAGACTCAGTTTTGTCTGATGAGGCCTTTGATAGTGTTTGAGATAATGAAAATGATAATGGTCCAATTGGTGTAAACCAATCTACACCTACCCCATAAGAACTTCTAATTTTATTTGACTCATCTATAGATGAATCATAATCAACACCCCATACATTAGCGGCATCTATAAATACTAAAAAATCAGTATTTTGTGCATTTTCTAGAAAGTTTGGCAGCGTGCTAGATAAATTTAATGCTGATACATAATTACCTCCTATATAGTCATTACCGTCTTTTGGTCCAACTTTACCATATTCAAACCCACGCAATCTATTAGATGGTACATTTAATCTTTCAGAAAGCTTTATATCTTCATTGGATATTGAATTTGCAGCACTCATATAAAAAGATAATGTTGTTATATTTTCATCATACAATTCTGCATAATATTTATAATCATAAGCATTCTTTAAAGTGTTAGTATCACTAATTATTGGCATATTAAGATAATATGTACTTCTAAAACCATCAGATGTCTGAAATTTTTGATTTCTTTTATCATAATCAAATTTAAAGTTAGCAAATGAGTCAAGGTAGTTTCCTTCTTGTTTTTTCATATTAGAAGAAGCCGAAGAATCAGTTTCAATTTTTTCGAGATAATTTGATGAACTTACACCTAATTTAAAATCATCTAAATATTCAAAATTTGTTCCAAATGAAAAACCACTTTTATTAGTTTTGTATCCATAATCAGCAAGTTTATCAGTTTCTAGTGCTTCTACTGATGCAAAAATTGACTTATCACTATTTAAAAAGTTAGGATTATCAACCGACAATAATCCTTTTAAGGTTTCAGTACTGAGAGTTATATTGGAATTCAGACCAATACCTCTGCCAAGAAAATTATTTTCTGTAACACCAAATCCTATTGTTTTTCCAGACGTTCCGACACCAGCTGAGGCTGTAATTTCACCTGTTGGTTTTTCTTCAACACTAATATCGATGATTTTTTGATTAAAGCCGGTTCCCTCTTTAACATTGCTCTTAACACTTTTGAAAAAATTAAGATTTTTCATGTTATTGATAGATTTATTTTTAAGTATTTCGTTATAAGGATCACCCTCATCTAACTCAAATTGATTACGTATTACACTTTCTTGAGTAACATTATTTCCAAGGATATTAATACGTTCAACATAAAATTTTTCTGACTCAATAATATTAAATGTTAAATTGAGTTTATTATCTTCTATATTTTCTAATACTTGAACATCAACACTTTCATATTGTTCATACAAAGCAAGAATATCTATTTCCTCTAAAATTTTTTCTATAGAATTAATAGAGTAAGGCTCACTATTTAATTTAGATAATAATTTTTTTAAATTTTTAAAGTTAGACTCATCGTAATCAACTGGTAAATCTAGCTTAAGTTCACCAAAATAAAATTTAGGACCAGCATTTATATTATAAACTAACTCAAATTCATTATCCTCAATGAGTTTTGCAAATGAAGTGTTAATTTTAGCTTTATAAAAGCCTTTGTTTAAAAAGAAATTAGTTAATAATCTGTTATCAAATTCAATCATAGACTCATTTAAAAATTTCTTACCAGAAATAAATTTCCAAAATTTATATTCTTCACTCAAAATAACGCCTCTAAGTTTTCTATCTTTAAAAACTTTATCACCTATAAATGTTATTTTTTTAATTTTAGCTTTTTCTCCAAGATTTATAGAATATTTAATATTAACTTTATTATTCTCTAACTCTTTAACAAAAACATCTACTTTAGAAAAATAATAACCAAATTCTTTCAATTTTGAGATTATTTTTTCTTTATCATGATTTAAATTGATCAAATTATAAGAAGACCGACTTTTTAATTTTAAATCTTTAGTGATTGGATCTTTAAGTTTTTTTGCTTTGATACCATCAAAAAATATTTCTTGAATAATGGGATTTTCAATTAAGGAAATTTTTAATATATCATTATCTAATTTCACATTAACATTACTAAAGAAACCAGTTTCATATAATTGTTTTAAGATATTATTAATCTTATTGTTGTCAGCGTCATCACCTATTGAAATTGATGAAAACATTTGAATCGTTTCGTTGGGTATTCTTTCATTACCAGAGATTTCTATCTTTTTTACTGCAACAGAAAACCCTTTTGAGACAAAAAAAATGTTGAATATAAATATGATAACTAAAATTTTATAATAATCTTTAAACATTGAAGCAAATTTATATACTTTATAATTTGATTTTTAAACGAACATATTTGTTCAAATTAATAATATTTTCTATTTTTTTTGGCTTAATTCTTTTATATTTTTCAAATTCATTATTATTAATGAATTCTATTAATCTGGAATGAATTTCATCAAATCTGATTTTACCATTAAGGTAAGCCTCAACAATTTTATCATTTGCAGCTACTATAACAGTTTCAAATAAAGATATTTTCTTGGGCATCATATTTATGATTTTTACTAGAGGAAATTTTTTTAAATCAATTTTTTTAAGATTTAAATTATTTAATATATTAATATTCAATTTATTAGAGTTATAAATTTTATTTTCATTTAAATATAAGGTGTTACAAATGGGTATTTTCATTGTTGTGTCGTGAAGAATTATTTTTGTTAGACCATCTTTAAATTTTACAATTGCATGAATATAAGAACTTGGATGAGTTAAAATATCTAATTTATCATAAGAAATATTAAATATATTTTTGGCTTCAATTATTTCAAATACTTTATTCATCATAGTAGCTGAGTCGATAGAAATTTTTTTACCCATTTTCCAACTAGGATGATTGAGTGCATCAGCTAGTTGAATTTTTTTTGTAGATTTTTTTAAAAATGGACCTCCTGAAGCAGTTAAATAAATTTTATCTATATTTTTAACTTTATTATTTTTTAATGCATACCATATAGAAAAATGTTCAGAGTCCACTGGAATAAAATCACATTTATTTTTTTTTAATTCTTTTTCAATTAAATTCCAACCACATATAATTGATTCTTTATTAGCTATTACAATTTTTTTTGTATATTTGATTATATCTATAGTGGGCTTAAGCCCATCTAAACCTACTATTGAACTCATCGTATAATCAATTTTCTTTTTAAAAATTTTATTATAAGCATCAAAACTATTATAAATTTTTAAATTTTTTTTTTTATTTTTTTTTTTTAATTTTACAAATCTATTCTTATCTATAACTATTAAATTTTTTACATTGAATAATTCAGCTTGTTTATATAGTTCATTAATATTTTTGTTTGTTGAAAGTAAAGATACTTCAAAATTGTTTTTATCTTTATTAACTATATTAAGAAGTGTTTTTCCAATGGATCCTGTAGATCCGAGAATGGCAATTTTTTTTTTCATTATATATGTTCAATAAAACTTAATTTTAAAATGATATATGAGGATGGAAAAGCAAAAATCATTCCATCTACTCTATCTAAAAGACCTCCATGACCTGGTATAATATTACCTGAGTCCTTAACATTTGAAACTCTTTTAAAATAAGAAATAAATATATCTCCTAATTGACTAATAGAAGAAACTAAGACGATAAATATTATACTTTCAAATGATAACTCAATTTTTTCTGTAAAATTATATGGTGACACATAAAATATTTTCAAAAGTATTAATGGTAATAAATATCCACCAATCATACCTGAGTATGTTTTTTTAGGACTAATTTTAGTAAGTTTTGGACCTTTAAATATTTTACCAAATATAAAACCACCTAAATCTGTTAAAACACAAATTGATAGAACAAACAGAAAATAATGATAATTTTGATTAAAATCTCTTAGTTCATATGCTGTATAAAAAGAAAAGATTAAAAATAAAAACCCTATAGTATAATTTGTTTTATTTACACTTATCTTGTGCCATTCATATGCTGTTATTGCAAAACAAGTTAAGATGAAACAAATAAACATATAAGAACCTTTAATTATAAAAAATAACACTATTGGGATTAATACAATAGAACTTAAAATTCTTTTAAATAATTCTTTTTTCATTAGATTTTACCAAAATTTCTTTTTATCTTTTTGAATTTTTTTATGATTCTCAAAAAATCTTTTTCATTAAATTCAGGCCATAATTTTTTTTCAAAAAAAATCTCAGAATATGCAAGTTGCCATAATAGAAAATTACTCAGTCTTTTAGTGTCTCCTGTTCTAATTAATAAATCTGGATCTGGTATATCATTCGTATAAAAAAACTTAATTAAATTTTTTTCATTTATTTTATCATTATTTTTATTTAATTTTTTTAAAGCATTAATTATTTCTAATTTAGAACCATAATTAATTGCAAGATTTATTTGAAGTCTAGTATTTTTAAATGTTTTTTTTTCAGCTATACTTAACAGATTATTCAATTTAACTGAAAATTTCTTTTCTCCAATTATTTTAAGCTTAATTTTTTTTTCATGAAGTTCTTCTATTCTATTTGTTAAAAAACTTTGTAATAAGTTAAATAAATAATTTATTTCTTTTTTAGGTCTTTTCCAATTTTCAGTTGAAAAGGCATATAAAGTAAGATATTTAATCTTTTGTTTGATTGTTTCCTTAATTATTTTTTCTACTGTAATTAGTCCTGCTTTATGACCAGCATTTCTTGATTTTTTGTGTTTTAATCCCCATCTTCCATTACCATCCATGATAATGGCTACATGATTTAATGGGTTCATATTGTCATTATTTCTTTTTCTTTTGATAAAACTCTTTCATCAACTATTTTAATATGTTCATCAGTAATAGTTTGCACATTTTTTTCTAATGATTTTTCTTCATCCTCACCTATTTCTTTTGTTTTTAGAAGTTTTTTTAATTCTTCATTTGCATCTCTTCTTATATTTCTAATTGAAACTTTACATTTTTCTCCAATAGACTTGATAAGTTTTTTTAGTTCTATTCTTCTTTCTTCATTTAATTCTGGTACTGGTAATCTGATTAATTGACCATCAATTTGAGGATTTAAGCCTAAATCTGATTTTTGAATGGCTGCGTCTACAATAGAAACATTATTTGAGTCCCAAACTTGAATATTAATCATCCTTGCTTCTGGTGTGGTAATACTAGCCATTTGATTAATTGGCATCTGTTGGCCATAAACTTCAACTTTAACTAAATCAAGCATCCCTGCATTCGCTCTGCCTGTCCTTAATGAAGTCAATTCTTTTGAGAACACCTCAATGGCTTTATCCATTTTAAGGCTGTAAGATTTTTCATCAAACATTTATTCTCCAATCTTTATTCTGTAA
>MDTB01027414.1_pt1 | contig 10118 bp, 15 predicted proteins | sample 811161 | NCBI WGS metagenome assembly MDTB01 (sample SAMN05326650, study PRJNA326480) | marine metagenome | isolation source: seawater | place: Mediterranean Sea | collected 2009
GGCATCTGGTGAGGCTTTTATAACTGGTGTTCAACATGCAATAAATAATAAAACTCCTCTTGTTTTTTTTAGTTGTAGCGGTGGTCAAAGAATGATGGAATCATCGATTGCTTTAATGCAAATGACCAGAACTACACTCGCCATAAATGAATTAAAAAAAAATAATCTTCCGTACATTGTGGTATTAACAGATCCTACAACTGGAGGAGTGACAGCTTCTTGGGGAATGCTAGGTGATATTTTGATAGCAGAACCAAAAGCAACAATAGGTTTTGCTGGGCGAAGAGTGATTCAGGACACGGTAAGGGAAACTTTACCTGAAGAATTTCAAACTGCAGAGTACGTGAAAGATAACGGTGGGATAGATCTGGTAGTCGAGAGAAAATACCTCAATTCGACAATAGGAACCTTGCTAAGTGTTATGTTGAAAAAGTCCGAGACTCAAGCTAAAAAAGATACTACAAATGCCATCACAATCGATAAGTCTCTACAATCTGCTAGCTAAAAAAAAACAATTTAAAAAAACTGTAAACTTTGATCTTAAAAGAATTAAAAGTGCACTTAATAAGCTTGGAAACCCAGAAAAAAAATTAAAGAATATAATTAATATAATTGGATCCGATGGAAAATACTCTGTTTTAAATACATTAAAATATTTTATAGAGGAAAATAAACAAAGAACTGCAGCGTATATTTCTCCTAGTTTAAAAGACATCAGAGAAAGATTTTGGATGGGTACTGATTATCTTTCTCATAAAGAAATAAAAAGAACAATTAATAAAATTGAAAAATTAAAAATTCAATTAACAATTTTCGAAGTCCTCACTTTAGTTTTTATTTTAAACGCTTCAGAATATGACAACGATTACAATCTAATCGAAGCCGGTGCTTTATTTGCTAAAGACTCAACCAATGTTTTTGATTTTCCTCTAGTTCAAGCTGTAGTGAACATAAACAAACAACATTTAAATTTTGTTAAAAAAAAAACAATTAACGAAATAATACGTCAAAAAGTAGGGTTTTTAAGTAATTTTACTAAAATTTATGTCGGTAAGCAAAGTCTGGCTAATGAGAAAAAAATCAAGTCAATTTTAAAAAGGAACCTTAGTAAAAAAATATATTCTAATAAGTGGAAATTAATAAAAAAAAAGAAAAATTTTTTCTATAAGGATAAAAATAATTTTATTCCTGTAAAAACAAAAAATATTTATTCCAAAGGATTGTTAAATAACATTGCAATGGCAATCAAAATTGCACTAGATATAGGTATTAAAAAAACAACTATTTCTAAAGCTTTGCCAAAATTAAAATTTGAGGGAAGAATTCAATATATATTATCTGGTAAATTAATCAAAAAACTTAATTCAAAAGAAAAACTTTTAATAGATGGTTGTCACTCTTCAGTCAGTGGAAAAAATTTATCAGAATATTTAAAAACTATTCAATCTCCTAAATATGGAATTTGGTCTATGATGAAAAATAAAGATCCATCAAATTTTATAAGACAATTTAAAGGAGTATTTAAAAAAATTTATACTATTCCAATTATCGGAGAAAAAAATTCATTGTCTCCAAAAACTTTGGAAAAAATAGCAAAGAGAAATAATTTAAATGCATTATCGGTAAAAAACTTTGACACTGTTTTAAAAAAAATATCAACCAAAGAAAAAAAGGTTATATGTATATTTGGTTCTCTTTATCAATGTGGAAACGTTTTAAATAAAAATTAAATATTTTCTTTAATCCAATCGAGAATATTACTTTTGGTAGTTGCTCCTACTTTAGTTGCTTTAAGCTCACCACCTTTGAATAATAGCATTGTGGGAATTCCTCTAATACCATACTTTGTCGGTGTGTTAGGTTCTTGATCAATATTGTGTTTTGCAATAATTACTTTGTCTTTCATTTCATCTGAAATTTCTTCCAAAGCAGGACCTATTTGTTTACAAGGCCCACACCACTCTGCCCAAAAATCAACGACTATTGGTTTATCAGATTTTATGACATCAGTTTCAAAAGAATTGTCTGTTACTGGTTTTGTAGGCATATGACCTAATTAATTATTTTTTTTTTAAAGTCAACTAAACTTTTGAGTATGTTTTTTCTAATTCTTCAACGTATGCGTTAATTTCATCTAAAATAACTAATTTATCTTGATGGTTTTCTTTCTCAAATTTTGCACGTAATGTGTCAATTTCGGCGTAAGTTCGTGGAATTGTGTTCCACTTTTCATTGTTTGTGCTGAGTAATTTCTTAGCTATGTCTTTGTGAATTAGATTATAATCCTCTCTTGCTAATAATTCTGGTTTTTCCATATATAAAAGTTTTTTTCCAAAATACTTTAATCTTTCATCCTTGAATTTAGATATTATCGATAATTTTTTGTCCCAATTCACACTATGAAACTCTGGCATCATTTTATTATCTTCTGTAGTAGTAAATTTTGTATAAATACTCTCTTCCACATATAGGTCTTCTTGTGATTTGGATTGCTCTTTTTCCTCTGACTCCAAGCGTTTTATGGTTGAAATTTTTTCTGCAAACTCAATGTTGCCTTTAATTAATTTTGCTCTTTCGTGAAGTTTGGGAGAACCAATAATTTTATATTCATCAAATTTTTCTCCGTACTGGGGGTTCATAATGACTGGATGCTTATTATGTCTTATTGTCCTAATAAATTTAGGTTGTTTTTTCATAGCAACTGTCAGCTCTTGGATAGGCATTTTTAAATATATGTTAGGATCATGTCTTAAATCAAAGCATAACGGCCACTGATATTGTGGATGTTGGCAAACAAAAGTTTGAACATATGGTCTGCTTTTACCGTAAAAATATTCATTGGTGCAAAAATAAGTTTCTTTTTTGATAAGCTCTAAAGTTTGATTTTTATCTAAAGTCATTAAGCTTGCTTTCCAAACATTTGGAGCTTTTTTAGCTATAAGCTTTGCAATACCTAATGTAGCGATGACATCGCCAATCGCGCTATGAGCATCACCGTGATCTATTCCATTAAGTGGAGCCATTTGGTCTAATTTATAGACATCGTTACCTTTCTCGTTTTTTGAATTTTTTAGTGTTTTTGGATAATAAAGATTTGCTGCTCTAGCCAGACCTAATATGTCACCTCTGGTATTACCATTTGTACTTGTAATGTAAGGATATTCAAGAGTTTGAAAAAGTGTGCTTCTTAAAAATTCTTCATCAAATTCAATACTATTAAATCCTATATAAGTCGCTTTTCCCCATTTTTTTAGAGTCTCAACAAACTGTCTAATCATTTCATAGTGAGAAAGATTAGATTTTTTTAACATTGTAGGAGATGTTTTATTTACAATAAGAGCCATTGCCTCTGGAATTATTCCAGGACTTAATCGACACCTGACATCAAAACGGTCAAGTTCATCTAAATCATCGTTTGTTAAAATAGCTCCAATTTGAATAATTTGGCCCCAATATTTATTAGATGAGCTGGTCTCAAAATCATAAAAGACAAAGTTAGACATAATTCTTTTTACTTTAATACTTTTATCTTTTCTGGATTTTCTTTCAAGGAGTCTGTTACTTGTTCTGGATCTTTAATATTTCCGAGCGTATTCATTATCGATCGAGCGTCTCTACCGAAGCCATCGGTTGCAGTCATAGCTTGTTCAAGTTTCTTTCTAAGATCTTTAATTCCATCGAAGTGTTTTTCAAATCTTGAACTTATACTTCTTAAGTCACTGTATATCTGGGTTGCGTGTTGTTGTACTTTTAATGTTTGAAAGCCTAAATGGTAAGACTGTAATAAAGCAGACAAAGTATTAGGTCCTGAAACAGTAACTTTATACTTTGTCCTTAATTCTTGTAATAGTAGTTCTTTCGTTTTTGGATCTCTATAACTTGATAGTTCTGAAAATAATCCCTCAGTCGGGACATAAACGATTGCAAAGTCTGTACTTTTTGGAGGAGCTATATACTTCGCATTTACAGCTTTAGCTTTTAATCTAAAAGCTGCTGCTAAGTCTTTCCTAGCATCTACTTGAGCCTCTTTGTCATTAGCATTGTACGCATCATCGATAGCTTTATACTTTTCCACTGGCCAATGGCTATCTATGGGTAATAAGACATCTTGAAGCTTAATAGCAAATTCAACTGTTTCGGATGTGTCTTCTTTCATTTTTGCATTGGCAATGAACTGAGATGCTGGAAGTAAATCTTTCAAAAGAGAACCTAGTCCGAATTCAGCTAGTGTGCCGTAGGTTTTAACGCCGCTTAAAATTCTGCTAAAATTGTCTTGGCTTTTATTTAATTCACTGACTTGCTGATTAAAAACAGATACTTTTTCATCAACTTTAGTAAGAGCGCCTGTCATATCTTTCGCAATCTCTTTGCTCATAGATCCAAAAGATCGACCAAAGGTCTCTTTAAACGAATTAAACTCATCTTTAAAGGTTTGTTCTGGATTTGGAGCTTTTTCAGGTTTATTTCTTATTAAAAAGAAAATAACTCCAAGATTAATAACAACTAATAGTATAACCAAGGCTATAATTAACGAATCCATGCTTTAATATACATTAATATGATTGTGAGGGGTAGCTAGAGCTACCCCTACAAGAGTTAAATGTTATCTGAATTCTTTTTTAAATGTTTCAGAACTTTTCCAGCATTGGTTCCTTCTTTTAGCCTATAACCAAAGGTACCTGAACCACCAATATTAATGGCTTTTCTGGATTTGCTTAATTTATTTAAAAGTTCAGCCTGTGTTTTGCTTCGGCTGAATTCTTTTAACAATTTTGTATGTCTGTCCATACAATCTCCTTGTTAGTTTATTCAACCTACTTTTAACTCATGTAGATGAGCCACTTTCTGACCATGTGGATGGTATATCAATACTATTGTATAACATTAATATATGTCAATATAAGATAAATGATGAAAAACAGGCATTTAGGCATACTTTTAGTTTTAGCAGGTGTGATTACTATATTTGTAAAACACGAATCAGCTTGGATCATATCAGCCATTCTAATAGGTGGAGGAACTGGAATATTTTTTTGGAAGGACAAAGTTGAAAGTGAAGAAGATAAATAAATTTTTTTTTATTAATGGAATAGTTGGTTCTTTGATATTTTATTATTTTGTGAGAAAAATTCAGACTTATTATGAAGTAGACATAAGCATTGACGGATATGGCTTAGCTGGAGCAGTTTGGTATGGAGCTGGTTTAGGATTTGTCTTTGGTGTAAAATTTATTAGAATACAAGAAATAATTAATTATTTTAGAAGGTAAAAGGGGCTAGATGAGTAAAATATTTGTTGTATATGGACATCACAATTTAGATAAAAGTTTTAATCAAGAAATTAGAGATACTTTTTGTTCAGAAGCTAAAAAATTAGGTCATGAAATTGATTTAATAAATTTACATGAAGAAAAGCCCATACCTTTTTATGACGGTTCTGAGCCCAGTGAACAAATTTTAAATTATAGAAAAAGACTAGAACAAAGTGATGTTTTGTTAATGATCTCTCCTTGTTATAATTTGAGAGCTACCGCAATTTTAGAAAACTGGATAGATCTTGTACTTGCCCCTAAGTGGTTTTTCTCTTTTAAAAGATTAGTTGGTAATTGGGGTTACCCTGTGGCTGGAGCTATGAAAAACAAAAAAGCAATTATGTCCATGACATATGGCGGTAATTGGTTTTCAATACAAACATGGTTCCAAAATATTCCTTTTAGAAGAATTAAAGCAGGAGTTTTAAAACTTGGAGGAATGAAAACAAGCTATATAAGATTTTATGAAGTTTTGCCTGGAATGTCGCAGGAAAAGTTTAATATGCACATGAAGCGGGTTAGAAATTTAGCGAGAAATTTATAAATTTTAATTTTTATCTAAAAAGTATATAAATTAAATATGGAAAATATAAAAAATTGGATGATATCTTGTGCGAATATCATGTTTGATGACTCGAAAAATGATTTAAGATCACTTCCAAAAACTGTTAGGCTTCAAATTTTAATCGTATTATCTTTTGTATGGTCAACTGTTTTCAGCTTATATGTATTTAGTTTAACCAGTTTTATATGGGGTTGGGCTGGAGTAGTGCTAGCCCACATCGGTTTAATCATCGCTGTTTATATTACTTTTAAATTTTTTCACAAAGCTAAAGTTGAACAGAAAAGTGTATTTGAGACAGGAAATTACAATCCAGCCAAAATATTTGTTGTTTTTTTTATAGTGTTTTTTATTTTTATATTCACAAAAGGTATTGATGTTCTTACGAGAACTAATTCATATTCAATAGAGTATGATGGTCCTGTTAAGTCTACTTTAGAGAGAATTAAAGAATTCGTAAAATAAGTTCTTAATGTGTGGAAGGTTTGCTCAAACAAATATAATTAAAGCTACGTCGGGTATAGTTAAAACTGTAATCGGAAAAGTAGATATCTTAGATAATTTTAATATAAGTCCGGGACAAGAAGCTGCTGTAATAAAAAAATATAGTAATGGACGTGCTTTAGAACTATGTAACTGGAGCATTTTACCTAGTTGGGCTAAAGACAAAGAAGGTTTCAGACGTCTACATAATACAAGATTTGAAAGCTTGACCAAACCCTATTTTAAAAGATTAATTTCAGAAAACCGTTTGTTGATTCCTTGCAGTTATTTTTACGAATGGTCAAGATCTGAGGAAAATAAAAAAATTCCTTATTGTTTTAAATTAAAAGGAGATAATGATTTAATGTATTTTGCTGGAGTTTTTGAAAATAATGAATTTAGCATTATTACAAGAGAAGCTGATGGTGAAAACTCTAAGATTCATCATCGTCAACCATTCATTATAAATAAATCAAAGATAAATGATTATTTAAATCTTAAAAATAACGGTCAAGAGGTTCTGCAATCTATTAAGGCGCCAGATCTTAATTTTTATCGAATTGGGCTAGAAATAAACAACCCAAAGAATAATTATAAAGAACTAATTAACCCATTGCCAAATTGATATAATTTGGTTTAAACTTTTACATGTCTAGAATAAAATTTGAACCAACCTATAATAAAGTAGGATGTTTTATTTATACTGATTTAAAGGTTGTAGAAAAAGATCAAATATATGAAATAAAAGACTTACTTAATAAATATGGAGTGCTTTTTTTCAAAAATCAAAGCTTAAGTCCTGGTGAATATATTAATTTTTCGTCAAATTTTGGAATTCCAGCAGAATATCCTATGCTTAAACCACATAAAGATTTTAAAGATATATATGTTATAGAGAGAAAAAAAACTGATGTAGGAAAAAGTTTTGGTGAAGGTCCGCACACAGACTCTTCATATTTGGAAAGTCCTCCTAGATTTACTTTTTTACAAGCTATTGAGGTGCCTGAAGAGGGAAAAGGAAACACTTTATTTTATAATCAGTTCCTTGCTTATGATGCATTACCAGAAGCTATGAAAGACAAAATTCAAAATTTAAAAGGAATTTTTTCCTCTCAGGGAAAAATAGCTCAAACTCGTAAATTAAGGATGGCAGATCATGGAACTAGTGGTACTAAAGAAATTAAATCCCAACATAAATTAGTGCAATCTATAGATGGTAGAAAGACAATCTATTGTTCTCCTGGTCATGTGATTGGAATAGAAAATTTGCACTTAGAACAAGAGGAATTAATTAGTTTTTTAACTTCTCATCAAATCAAAAAAGATTTTTCTTTTAGTTTTGGCTGGAAGAAAGGTGATATTGCTCTTTGGTCAAATCGTTCAATGCTTCATGCCGCAACTGCATTTAATGGTGATAGGAAAATGTTTAGAATAACAATTCAGTAATTAATCTTTTAGAATTGTAAGATGACCCATTTTTCTTCCTTCTCTGGGTTCTTTTTTAAAATAATCATGAAAAAATTCATTTTTTTTAAAATCTCTTTTTTTATATTTTTGAATTTCAAAACCTAAAATATTATACATTTCTGCATTAGAGATTTTTTTAATAGGCTTTGACTTTAAATTGCAAACAGCTCTGACATGATTTTCAAATTGAGAGACATTGAAAGCTTCGATAGTAAGATGACCTGAATTGTGAAAACGAGGAGCAAGCTCATTTACTAGCAGTTCATTGCTTTCGGTAATAAAGTATTCAACAGTTAATACACCAACATACGAAAAATTTTCTGCAATTTTTTTTGCATTATCTATAGCTTCTTTAAATATTTTATCACTAATGTTGGCGGGTATCTTTGATTTAAACAAAATTTGATTTTTATGAACATTCTCTATTGGTTCATAATACAATATAGTACCATCCATATACCTTGTAATTACGACCGAAATTTCTTTTTTTAATTTTACTTTTCTTTCCAAAATATAGTCTGATGAAAAACACCAATCTTGTTTTATATCATCTAAAGAGTTTAAGACAAATTGACCTTTGCCATCATAACCTAAAGTATTCGACTTTAGTAATCCAGGTAGAAGATGTTGATTTTTTTTTATATCTTCAGCTGATTTTATGAAGACCCAGTCAGTAGTATTTATCCCTAGTTTATTAACAAAAGTTTTTTCAAGTTTTCTATTTTGAGCAATTTTATTAATTTTTGGGTAAGGCAAAACCTTTTTCTCTTTCTCAATTAAGTTTAAAAAATTTACTGGAATATTTTCAAACTCAAAAGTTACAACGTCAACTTTATTAATAAAATCTTTTATTTTTTCATTATTTTCATATTTGCTATAAATAAAATGATCACTAAATTTTTGCGCTGGCCCATTTTTGTCATCCGATAGAACAACTGTTTCTACTTTTAATTTTTTTGCAGCAGAGCATAAAAGTGAACCTAGTTGACCTCCACCAATCACACCTAAACGAATAGATTTTGACATTATCTCGGTCTTTTTTTTACAGATTTAGTTTGTCTAACTCTATAATTTTCAAGTTTGAGCCTAACTTTTTTATCTTGCAAAGCGATTATTGAAATTGCTAACAAACCGGCGTTTAATGCTCCATTGATAGCTGTTGTAGCCACAGGAATTCCATTTGGCATTTCTGCTACAGAAAACAGAGCTGAAACTCCATCGGTCTTCTTATCTTTAATCGGAACTCCTATAACCGGGATTTTTGTTAAAGATGCGCACATACCTGCTAAATGAGCTGCACGTCCAGCCCCTGCACAAATTACTGAGTAATTTTTATGAGCGTTTTTTGCAAATTTAAAAAGTCTGTGTGGAGTTCTATGTGCGCTTATAATTAAAATATCATTTTCTATTTTAAATTTTTTTAAAATTTGCTCACATTGTTTCATCACTGGATAATCATTTTTACTACCCATTATAACAGCTACTTTATTTGGAGAATTTGCTTTCACAGAATATTTTTAACTATTTTTATGAAAATTACAATAGAACATTTAATAAAAGTTAAATTAGGGATAAAAGATCTTCTGGTAGTTTAGTAATTTTACCTTTTGAGGAAACTACTGCTAATTCAATTGTTGACATAAAAATCAATTTATTAGCCTTTTCTATATTTTGTTCAAGTATAAGTCTTACTGGACTTTTTTCTATGACTTTTGAAACAACGACTAAATCATCTTCAAATTTAGCAGGCGCAATATATTTGGATGATAATGACTTTACCACAAAAATGACATCAAATTTATCTTTCAACTCAAGATGCTTTAGTTTTAATCTCTCATAAATAAGTTCTGTTCTTGCTCTCTCTGTGTATTTAAAATAATTAGCGTAGAATACTACCTGTCCTGCATCGGTATCTTCGTAATATATTCTAACTTTAAATTTATGAACCATTTGATGAATATATGTATTTATTGTTACAACTTCAACTTGCTGAAATAAATCCCATATTTTGAACAATTTTATGACAACCAATTTGCTAAATTTATATTTAAATAAATTAATATGAAAATATTATCAATTGCGGCTTTACTTCTAATGTTGACAAACTGTGCCGGTGGTAACGTAGCAAAAATAAAATTAGGCAAAAAATGTACTGTTGCGGATTCAAAACAACTTCAAGAATCCTCTTTTATCTGGTTTGTCTCAAAAGAGGCTATCGAGGACTTTGATAAGAGAATCAATAAAAAACATTGTTTAAATAGTTAAATTATTTAGAAAAAAAACAAAAATGTGCTA
>MDTB01197448.1_pt1 | contig 10118 bp, 18 predicted proteins | sample 811161 | NCBI WGS metagenome assembly MDTB01 (sample SAMN05326650, study PRJNA326480) | marine metagenome | isolation source: seawater | place: Mediterranean Sea | collected 2009
AATACTATGGATGGATTGTATTGGAGATTTATAAATAGAAATAGAACTTTCTTTTTAAAAAATCCAAGACTATCGATGATGGTAAGAATTTTCGATAAAATGAAACCAGAGAGAAAAAAATTGATCCTTTCTGAGGCTGAAAAATTTATTAATTTAAACACTTTTAATTAAAAATTTTAATTAAATATAATTTAATTAAGCCAAAGAAAGATTGAAGTATTAATTCAAAATTAACTGAGCTTTCTCCTCTTTTTCTATTAATAAATATAGATGGAGTCTCTGATATTTTAAAATTATTCATTTTTAACTGTAGTAAAATTTCTGATAACACTATAAAACCATCTCCAATTTTTCCACATTTTGAAATAACGATTTTTAACGCTCTTTTAGAGTATATTCTATAACCATTGGTATAATCACTAACGCCAACATTAAGTAAAATCCTTGCAAGAAAGTTTGCTAGTAATGAAAAAATTCTTCTATGAAATGACCAATTAAAAATTTTACTAGTTTTTAGATACCTACTTGAAACTAAAAGATCTAAATTCATTTTTTTAAATTTATTTAAATTTTTTTTAAGCTCCTCTGGTTTGTGAGAAAAATCAGCATCCATTTCAACAAAAATTTTGATTTGTTTATTTTTAATCGCTATTTTGAATCCATCAATTACTGCAGAGCCACGTCCTTTTTTGTTCTTTCTATAAATATAAGTTATTTTTTTATTTTTTTTGAAATATTTTTTCAAATTATAATTTTTTGTATCATCAACAATAAAAATTTTAACACTTGAGTTGAGTTTAATTAATTTTTTTGAAAGTTTAAATATATTTTCTTTTTCATTATATGTAGGGATAATAATACCAATCATATTATTGTATTTCTTTTAATATATAAATTTTATATATAATTATTAAATAAATCTTAATGAAAAAAAAAATTGAAATATACATATTTCTTTATCTTTTAATATTATTAGGATTTTCCTATTTCTTTTTATCAATGAAATACCAAGTCGGAAATGACTCTACAATATCAGAGTGGTTAATAAACTATGAAGGAGGTTTTACAAAACGAGGAATTATTGGACAAATAGCAATTGAAATATCAAGATATTTTCAAGCCAGTTTAAGATGGACAATTTTTTTATTACAATGTTTTGCTGTAACAATATATTTTTTATTGATATTTATCTTACTGAAGAAAATTGAGTATGAAAAAATTGCTATTTTATCAATTTTTACACCAATATTTATACTATATCCTATAGCAGAAATAGAAGTTTTAGCGCGAAAAGAGATAATAGTCTTTTCATTTTTCTTAGGCTACTTGTTTGTACCACGTGAAAGCGCAATTAAAACTTTTTCTTTTGTTATTTTTTTAACAACTTCAATGTTAGTATGGGAACCTATTATATTTTTTTTTCCTTTATTTCTTATTTTTGAAATTATTGAAAAAAATATTGAGAGGCTTGATTTTAATTTTTTTAAAATTCTTCTATGTTTTATCCCAAGTTTAATTATAGCATTAATAATAATTTTTAACCCTTTGACAACAAAAGAACACGAAGTAATGGCGTTTTTTTTAAAAAATGAATTTGGTGAACATTGTTATATGTCATGTAGCAGATTGTTAACAAAAACCATTGCAGGAAATTTTCAAGAAGTTACTGCAAGGTATTCATTGGAAGTTTTTATTAGGTATTCCTTAATAATTTTTATAGGGTTTTCGCCTTTAATTGTATTACTTAAGAATTCATATTTAATAAATAAAAAATTGTTCTTATTTAAAAATTTTAAAGAACCAATTTATACTTTCTGTTTTGCTGCATTACCTATTTTAGTCCTTTTCGCAATGGGTTTTGACTGGGGCAGATGGGTTAATATTTCATATGTAATTTTATTTTTGATTTATTTTCAATTGTTAAATAATAAATATTTAATTTTAGATAAAAAAAAATTACAAAAAAGTTTATTTTATAAAATTAAAGGTAAGACATTTATAATCTTTTTTATCATATTTTGTTTTGGATGGAATCCTAAAACAGTCATAACTGGCGACGTAGCATCTTTTCCTGGTTATAGAATACCGTATAAGGTTTTTAAAATCCTTTCAAATTGAGCCATTTAATTTTAAATAATAATAAATTTGCATTGCGAGATTATTTCGCATTGTTCTTAAAAGGGATTTAAATTAAAATGAATATTTATGGCTATTAAAGTTTTTTTTAATGATTCTTGTAATGTTTGTAGATTAGAAATAAATCACTATAAAAAGATTGCAGATAGTAATTTAGAATGGATTGATATTACAAACAATGAAGATGCAGTTTCATTGACCTCAAAAACGCAAGCAGAGCTTTTGAGAAGACTACATGTTATTCAAGATGGAAAAGTAATTGGTGGAGCAAAAGCATTCTTAATTATTTGGTCGAATATTCCAAAATATAATTTTTTGTATAAAATTTTGAGTATCAAACCATTATTTGTATTATTTCATTATGCCTATGAAATTGTTGCATATTTTTTATTTTTAAAAAATAAACATCAGTTAAAATGAAAAAATCTCATTTGCCTTCTAAATTATGTACCGTTTGCAAGAGACCTTTTAATTGGAGGAAAAAATGGAAACTCAACTGGGAAAAAGTCAAATATTGTTCAAAGAAATGTTCTAATAAAAAAATATGAAAATTAATATAATAAAATATTTACAAAAAATTTTATTTTTATTTTGCTTAATATTCCCAAATAAGCTTTACGCTGATTTTTTTGAGGATTTAACAAGTCAGATCGCTGATAACCCAAAAAGACTTAGTTATGGGGTTTCTGTGACTGATGTAAATCAAGATGGAAACTTTGATTTTGTGGTTACCGGCTTTGGCTACCTTAATTTGGCTCTATCATATGAAGATGGAAAGTTAATTAATATAGTAGATGAAAAAATATTCTCAGATGAGTTTAGGAGAACAATTGGTGTCGCAGCATGTGATATAGATAAAGATGGATTTGAAGAAATATATTTTCTTAATACTGACACATATAGTGGGACAAAAAAATATTCAGATAGGCTCATAGATTTTGAGGATGATAGGTTTGTAGATTTATTTGAAATTGAAAAAAATAAAACAGATCTAAATTTAACTGCTGGTAGGTCTGTTGTATGTGTTGATAGAAATGGAGATGGAGCTTACGGTGTATATGTTGCAAATTATGGAGGGCCTACAAGGTTTTATGAATATGAGGATCAAAAAATTGTCGATAAATCAGTTCAATTAAATCTAGCAAAAGTTACAGGCGGTAGAGCCGTTGTAGCAGGTCAAATCATTTCTAATAAAATGGATATTTTTGCTGCTAACGAAAGAGGTGCAAACTTTCTTTATAAAAATAACAACGGTAAATTTTTAGACGTTGCATATGAATACAGAGTTGAAGATGTCCTTCAAAATGGGAGAGGAACAGCTCTATCTGATATTTATTACAGGGGAAGATTAGATATTTTAAATGGAAATTGGGGCGGATTTCATAGAGCATATGTCTTAAAAGATGATGTATTTGAGGATATTGCAAAACCAACATTTGATGTTCCTACAAGAATAAGAACAATTATCTCTGCTGATTTAGACAATGATGGATATGATGAAGTTTTCATGAACAATATAGGAGAACCAAATAAACTTTTTAAAATTTTAGATAACGGTGCCTTAGAGCAATTACCATTAGATATTGGATTAGAGCCAGATGGTTATGGGACTGGAGCTGCAGTTGCAGACATAGATAATGATGGTGTATTGGAACTATTAGTTTCCCATGGAGAAAGTAGAGATCAACCGTTATCTCTTTATAAAGCAAAAGTTGATGCTAATCATAAATATTTAAGAGTAAAACCTTTAAACAAATATGGAGCGCCTGCTAGAGGGGCAACCGTAACCCTTATTTCAAATTTAAGAAAACATTCCAAAACAATAGATGCTGGATCAGGTTATTTATGTCAGATGGAGCCGGTTGCTCATTATGGAATTAGAAAAAATGAAAAAGACATTAGAGTTCAAATTAAATGGACAAATGGAAAAACTAAAACAATTTCAGTTAAAGATTTAAACAAGACTATTACTTTAAGACAAAAATAATTATTGCAAAGGCTGAAGAACTCTATTTATAAAATGAATTACTCCATTTGAAACTTCAACATCAGCTGTGACAACCTCAGCCTCATTTATATAAACTATACCATTTACTTTTTTAATAGTGATTTTCTCTCCATTAATTGCTTTGAGTTTAATTTCACCATCTATTTCTGAAGAAGTTATTTTTTTTGCAAAAACGTGTCGGCCTAATATTTTTACAAGTTTATCTTTGTTCTCTTCTCGTAATAAACCATAATATGTTTGTGCACTAATTGCTGCAAATGCATCATCTAAAGGTGCAAATACAGTAAATGGTCCATTTCCTTTTAGATTTTCAACCAAACCAGCTTTAGAGAGAGTTTCATTTAATTTAGTAAACTTTCCTGTTTCGTTAAGTTTATCAATAACATTTCCAAATGCTACTGATGGTGCAAGCACCATTATTATCAAGCTAAATAATTTAAATAATTTTTTCATAAGACTTAAATAACTATAAATTTAAATTTTGAAAGGATAATTAAGTGCGACAAATGTTAAAATAAAAATGCTTCTAAAAAGCAAAATATAATGTATTTAAGTTAAATGACATTTTGTTCTGTATCATTATTTGCACTATTCGCTGCGGTACTAGCTATTTTTATTTTTAGAAAACCTTCAAAAGCAGAACTAAATAAATTTAAGAAAGATGACCAAGAAAGATTTAATTGGTCAAAAATGGGTTTTTAATCATTTTAATTTAAAACTAAATGAGACTTTTGTGTAATGTTGAAAAATTAATATTAATTTTTTTAGTTACTCTAACTTTTTCAAATATCTCTATTTCTGAAGAAAAAAATTATTATAAAGATTTAGTTACTGATTGGTCTAGGATTTTTCCTGATAATAATAGAAATGCTGCAGGCCCTAAATTTTTTAAATATATAATTGATAAGGATATCTCTTACAAAGATTTTGTTGAGTATAATAAATTATATTGTGCTGTATCTGGATCGCTAATTGATCCTAATAGCACTCCTGAGTTTGTAAATATAAATGAGGAAAAAACAGGAAAAAAAATATGTGGGAATTATTATAGATGTTGCGTTCCTTGTTCTTGCGATTTAATGAAATACACAACTGTAAAAAAAATGAAACATAAGTTTATAGATGGAACCAAAGAATTTTATGTACTTACAATTGATAACCCTTGCTCAAAAAAGGATTTTCCAGAAAGAGTAACAAAAAAATATTTTTGTGATGGAAGCAATATTGCAAAAGACCAAGTTTATAATCTTGATGGTAGAATGGTAATAGGTTTATTTCATAACACTAAACCTTGTACTGATAATGATATTAAAATTGTTAAAGCCCATCCTGTAACTGGTGAATACTGTGATATCAGAAACAATACACCATTAGAAGAATTACAAGCTGGAATGGGAGATATATTTATTAAACTTGCTAGATAAATTTAGTAATTATTTTTGGTATATATCCTTTAAAATTAAAAAAACCTTTATTGCAGAATCTCCAAGAAAATTGGTCTAATTCTCTATAAAGAAATTTATAATCATTTGATTCTGATAAAATATAATCTAAATTTTCACCAACACTCGGATACAAAATATAATAATCATCTTTGATATCTTTTATTTTATCAATAGTAAGAATTTCACAATCAATTGATAAAGTTCTAATTCTTTCAAGCTGGTCATTTAGTAAATCAGTTTTAAACTTTATTACCTTATCACTAAGTTTAATTTTTCTAAATTCATTTGGATTGTTAATTAAAATTATCTTATTAAATTTATATTTTTTTAAATCTGTAATTTCAAAAGATAAATTGTTTTCAAATATGACAAGAGTTTTATTATTTTCTATCACAGGATTTACAAAATCTATTTGAATTATTGGATAGGCTTTTTCAGATACTTTTGGATGTACATTTTCGTTTAGTTTGATATTTTGAAATCTGTTATTTGTAAATTTTTTAATATTCCATTCTGAGGCTAGATAATGTTTTCCTTGTGTTTGTATACCAGCGACCCATCTCCAACCCAATGTATTTGATGCAGCATCTCCATCATAAAGGTGTTTTAAAAAAAACTCGGCCCCTAATTGCCAAGGTAAATCAAGTGTGAAAATCCAAATACTAGCAAACCACATTCTTGTATGATTATGCAAATAATTATAGGTTTTTAATTCACTAACCCACTCATTAAAACATTCAATATTAGTTTTTCCCTCAATTGCCTGCAAATATGTTTGATCGTCTTTATACTTTTCTCTTATACTTTCTAGTTTAATTGTATAATCACTCCAGACTGAAGGTCTTACCTCGAGCCAACCTTTCCAATATACGCGCCATAAAACTTCTTGAATAAATTTTTCTATTTTTACAAAGGAATGTTTCTTTAATGAAAGTTTCATTACTTCTAATTCAGACAAAACCCCGTGAGTTATATAAGGGGAGAGACAAGAAATATTTCCTCTTTGATCTGGTCCAAAATCAAAATTTCTAAGCTTCGAGTACTCAATTAAATTTTTATCAATAAAATTAACTAGTTTTTTAGCTGCAAAATCTCTATTAGGTTCAAACATTTTAAATTGATCTTAGAAATTAATTAATTACCTTTTTTTCTAGGATCCTTAAGACTTTGAAGTACTCCTGCTAGTCCAGATAATTTTATGCTTATATAAACTATGTAAACTAAAGTTGCGCCGAGTGCCATCGTTGAAAAAAATACAAATATTGCTGTTAAAAATTTTTCAGTAAACCAATTTTCAACATCAGAATTAGATAAATATAATATATTCCAAAAAGCTAGAAATATCAGTTCGTAGGTAATTATAACTTTATACATTTTACTTGCTTATATTATCTACAAATCGTTTTGCAATAGGTCCCACTAATAATGAGACAATAATTGCAATGGGTAGACCTACAGACCATGCCTTTAAAAACCTTTTAAAATACCCATTATCATAGCCAGTATTAATGAAGGTAATAATTAGTGTCATTAAAAGACTCATTCCAAAGCCCATAATTAAAATATAAGTTAAATTCGAGTATTTTTTAGGAATCATTATAAATTTTTACCATGTAAATTTAAATTAGTTCAAATATTGCTCATTTATAAATGAAATATCAAAAAATAAAAATAAATTATCCATAAGAAACAAGTTGCCATAGTAACAAAAATTATAGTTATACCTGTTGCTGTCTCATTCTTATATTTTTTATTAACTTTGTTTCTCCAACTTTTTGGGTATAGTGGAATTGTAAGTGCGTATATGATTAGAAAAAAGTCAAGTGCGGTAATAACTATACAGAGAAAAAGTAATTGATCCATTATTTATCATATACTTTCTTTTTTAATTAATTCTTTTAATTTTTCGATCATTACCAAAGGTGTCTCCATAGCAGGATAAACTTTATGTGCTTCTATGTAACTATCAATAGCTTTTTGATAATTTTTTAAACCTGTTTGCACAAGGCCTTGGCCTGATAAAGCTCCAAAGTGTCTCTTTTCTAAACTTAAAACCATATCAATATCATTCTGTGATAATTCTAAATTACCCATAAGATATAAAACTGTTGCACGTTTATTCCATGCCTCAGCCCAGTCGGGATCCAGTTCAATTGCTTTTGAAAAAACGTTATGTGCACTAGTAAGTTGGTTTTGAGACATATATTCGGAACCTTTTGCCAACAAACTAGTTAAGCTATCCTGTGTTGGATGAGTAGTCCAAAGTTTCCAAATTTTCCCCTCAATTTTTCTTGCAGACATTGGATTACTTGTTTTTTTTAATTTATCAAATAAACCGTCTAGTTCTATTGCAGTTTCACTTTGCGCAAAAGAAATTGAAGTAAAAATAAAAAAAATTAAAAATAATTTTTTCACTTATTTTGACATAGGGGTTGCACCAGTTTCTAAACTTATAATTTTTCCATCTTTATATTTGTAAACTGCCATTACTGCCTCAACATTTCCATCATCAAAAGTCACGATTGCGTGATGCACACCAACTTCATTATTTTCATAAACTATTCTTGACTTATCTTGTTTAATATCACCACTCATAGCCCATTTAATTACATCTGCCTTACCTAAAGTATTTCCAGATTTATGCATTGTGAATTTAAAATCATCATGCAAAATTTCATTCAAAGCAGATTCATCTTTATTTTTCATAGCATTACTATAGTTTTCCATTATTGACATCTTCATTCTCCTTTTTTATTAGTAGTTGTAGATTTTGTCCGCTAGACCATAACATAAAGCAGCGCTTAGTGTTGTGAATATAAGAGGAGCAATGATTCCTTCTCTTGATCTCTCGGGTTGTTTTATTCCAGTTTTATCAATTAGAATTGAATATGAGTTAACGATAAAAATACACAAGTTTTGTAAGAACACTAAGTTAAAAAAAGATCCTGCTCCTACAACTCCGTTAGTTCTTATAAATAATATATATAACGCCATCAAAACCCATCCAGCCATGAAGGCTCCAACAAATCTTACCATTGGGAAAGCTGTGTCGTCTAATTGATATTTTGTACAAAATTTTCTAGTACCAAAGATTGTTTGAAATGAATAAATACCTATTCCTGCAAAGTGAATTATATAGATCAGTAAATAATAAATATTGTTAAACTTTTCTATCATCTTAAACTCCTTTAATTATTATTAAATTTCCCTCAGTGTTGTTTAACCTTAAATCTATGATTTGTTTGTATTCATCAGAATTATACCATTCTAGGGCTTTTTCATAACTTGGGAATTTTATTACTACATTTCTTCCAAATTTCCATTCACCCTCTAATGATTTGAATTCCCCAGCTCTTACAAGGTATTCACCACCAAAGTTTTTAACAGTCGTAGGGACTTTATCGGCATATTCTTTATACCCTTCTTTACTTTTCAAATCGATTTGAGCAATAACGTAACCAGCCATTACTTACCAGGTTTTATAACCGTATTCGCAGCATTCGCAGCATTTTGGAATGCTTTATTATAATCAATAACTTCATGCACCATTAAATCGTCCATTAGTCCAGAATTTTTAAAGGCAATTTTTAAAGCAAGAGCCTGATCGTATTCTCCTTCTACGCATGAGATTACATCAAACCTTCCTCTAACCCACTCATAACTAATAAGTTTTAACCCCGCAGCCTCAGTAACTTTTTTTGTAGAGGCGTATCTATCAGCTGAAGGATCATTCTGCATTCTTTTCATTAACTCTCCACTTATTTTACCAATTAAATAAAACTTAGCCATTTATTCTCCTTTTTTAATATAAAGTTTGCACAACCTTTTCTACTCTTCCTTTTCCATCTGGAATAGTTTTTTCTAAAAAAGCATGGCAACCATCAGTTAATTCTTTATTATATTTAGAACCATAATGTTTATCTACTGCTTTATTAGTCCCTTCATCCCAATCTTTCTCTTTAATGCCAATTTCTAAAGCATAAGTTTTCCAAACTTTAACTGATGAAATAGACTTTTCTTTCATACTGTACTCAAATGTCTCTCCTGAAGGTAAAAAGTAGTTAGCCATGTAAATACCAACACAATCCCATGCTTTTTCCATATCTTTTTTGCTTAAATCTCCTGCATTGGCAGAGTTAATAAATACGATGCTAAATAAAACTAAAAATAATTTTTTCATATTTAAACCTCTACTTTAGACAATTCCCATAGTTGTACATTATCTACACATTCAGCATAAATAGCTTTAGCTTTTGGATTATTGCCAGCAACAAATTCTTTCATTCCTGCCTCATTATGAACTGAAACCTTAAACAGAATACCACTTTTGTCAGGTTTCATTCCTCCAATAGTTTTTTCTGGATAAGCGACACTTTTCCTTACTTCCATCCCTTCATCAGACTGCATCCATCCCATAAAAGTTTCAAGTTTACCTTCTTTAAGATTTACTAAAGCTAACATTTCTTTTTCCATTTTATTTTTCCTCCCTTTTTGTAACTGATTTACTTTTTCATAGCATTAAACATGCT
>MDTB01046971.1_pt1 | contig 10117 bp, 6 predicted proteins | sample 811161 | NCBI WGS metagenome assembly MDTB01 (sample SAMN05326650, study PRJNA326480) | marine metagenome | isolation source: seawater | place: Mediterranean Sea | collected 2009
GACCTAGCAGCTGGATCTTTATTGATTGCTGAATTTAGATCACTATTTAACAAACTAAAAAAATTTTTTGACATAAAATTTATATTATAATATATAACAATAAATTACATATAATATTTCTGACCAAATTAGTCAAGTTTAGTTATGCCTGAAATTTTAATTAATGGTCCTGTAGGCAGGATAGAATCTAGATATACGCATAATATAAGTCCTGATTCACCATCAATGCTTTTACTTCATGCACATCCTGGGCATGGAGGGAATATGGATAATCATCTATCTGTTCAATTACATAAAAATTTTTCAGACATTGGCTTCTCAACATTGAGATTTAATTTTCGTGGAGTTGGAAGGTCAGACGGCGAACATGATGGAAGTGAAGGAGAATTAGCTGATTCAGCTATTGCCCTTGACTGGATACAAAATCAAAATCAAAGTTCAAAAGAGTACTGGATATGCGGAATTTCTTTTGGTGCTTGGATTGGTATGCAACTCTTAATGAGGAGACCTGAAATAACAAAATTCATTCTTTTAGGTCCACCAGCTGGAAAATATGATTTTAATTTTCTTGCGCCTTGTCCGGCATCAGGAGTAATCTTTTCAGGTGAAAAAGATATCTTAATTGATCATAATATTTTAGGAAGCCTTATCAAAAAACTTAATGAACAAGAAAATATAAAAGTTAAACATGAAAGTATAAAGGGTTCTGATCACTTTTTTTCTAATCATGAAACTTCAGTTATTCAAAAAATAAATAACTATATTAAAGCATAGTTATTTATTTTAAATTAAGCATCAAAATAATCTCCACAAATTGTTGGAACTTTAACACCAGTAGTAGATGGAAAAGAAGATTCTAAATTTTTTAACTTTCTAATAGCTAGATAAGCAAAAGCTTGTGATTCTATAAAATCAGAATTCCAACCTAATTCATTTGAAATAATTACGTTTTTTAAATTTTCTCGCAGTTCATTTACTAAAAAAGAATTTTTAGCTCCACCACCACACAAAATCCATCTATCCGCTTTTTCAGGATAAAATTTTTCTGAATCAATAATTAATCTAGAGGTAAAACTTGACAAAGTTGCAATAAAATCTTCTTTATTACAATTTATATTTTTAGTAAATGTTTTTAGATTAAAGAAAAAATTATCATAGGACTTTGGGATATTATCTCTTACAAATTTAAAATTTAACCAAATTTTAATTAAGTTTTTATCAATAATTCCTTTTGAAGCTATTTTACCATTTTTATCATAAGGTTTGTTATATGTTATGTTGCAAAATTCATCTATTAAAGTATTTCCAGGTCCAATATCACTAGAGATAATATCTTCATTTTTTCCTATCCAGGTTATATTAGAAATTCCTCCAATATTTACTACAACAGTATTTATTAGCTTTTTGTAAAAGATTGATTTATGAAATATTGGTACAAGTGGAGCTCCCTGCCCACCATTAATAATATCTGCATTTCTAAAATTACAAACAACAGGAATATTTAACATACTACTCAATCTTTTGCCTGAACCTAATTGATAAGACACTTTTGAACTAGGATCATGAAAAATTGTTTGACCATGAAATCCTACTAAATCAATCTTTTTCAGAGAAACGTTAAAATTTTTAGCAAAAGAAAGAATTTTTGAAAATATAAAATGTTCAAATTTTAGCTCAATTTTTTTAAATTTAATTGTTTTTTTAACATAAAAAAAACTTTTATTATTAACTTCTTTTATAAGTAATTTTATATCATTTTTAAATTCTTGTGAGTAATTGTAAGTAATGTTATATAATGAAGTTGTTTTTTTAGTTCCATCCGAAATGATTAATGAAACATCTAAACCATCTAAAGAAGTTCCACTCATAATTCCTAATGATGTTATTGTATTTTTCAATTTTGTTAACTAGCATAATTATAAAATGAATCAATCATTTATAGAATATATTAAACAAAGAGGGTTTTACAATCAATGTACAAATCACAATGAACTTATAAAACTACTTAAAAAAAACACTATAGGATATGCTGGGTTTGATTGTACTGCAGATAGCTTGCATATTGGTTCTCTTGTTCCAATAATGCTTTTAAGAGCTTTTCAAAAATTTAATCATAAACCAATCATTCTTTTGGGTGGAGGAACAACTTTAATTGGGGATCCTTCTGGTAAAGAAGAAACAAGACAAATATTGAATAATGATATCATTAAAACAAATAAAAAAAAATTAAAAGAATTATTTGAAAATTTTCTGAGTTTTAACAATTCTTTTTCAGGCGCATTAATTATTGACAATTATGAATGGATATCAAAATTAAATTATGTTTCTTTTATCAGAGAAATTGGAAGTCACTTTTCAGTCAACAAAATGTTAAATCTTGACTCAGTAAAACAAAGAATTAAAAGACAACAAAATTTAAGTTTTCTTGAATTTAATTATGTTCTTTTACAATCATTCGACTTTCTTGAGTTATATAAAATGTATGACTGTCAAATTCAGTTTGGTGGATCGGATCAATGGGGAAATATAATTTCAGGTATTGAACTAGTAAGAAAAAAAACAGGAAAAGAGCTTATTGGATTAACTTCACCTCTAATTACAACCTCCTCAGGAGCAAAAATGGGAAAAACTAATAAAGGAGCAGTATGGCTAACTAAGGAAAAACTGACGCCTTATGAGTACTGGCAATATTGGAGAAATACAGATGATAAGGATGTAGTAAAGTTTCTTAAGTTATTTACAGAGTTACCGATTTCAGAAATAGATAAATTTAGATCCATTAAAGGGTCTAAATTAAATGATGCAAAAATTTTATTAGCAAATGAAACTACCAAAATTTGTCATGGTGAAATAGAATCAAATAAAGCTTCTAGTTCAGCTAAAAATATTTTTTCATCAAAAAATCTAGATTCAAATATTCCAGAAAAAAATAAACTTAAAATTACAAAGGAACAATTAAATAACGGAATATTACTTAAAGAGTTATTACAAATCACAAATTTAACCTCATCGATTGGAGAATCAAAAAGATTTATCGTTAACGGAGCTATAAAAATTAATGATAAAAAGATATCAGATAAAGATTATTTAATTAAAAAAAAAGACTTTAATGAAAAAAACATTATCAAGATTTCATTAGGAAAAAAAAAACATGGATTAATAGAAATATAAAAAAATTATTTTGATTTTAGAAAGTTTCTCAATAAACTTGGAACTAGAACTGAAATTGGATTAATAGAAATATCAAGTTTTTCATCTTTATTTTTCATGTTGAATGTAGCTGCTAAGATTCCTTCTTCAGGAGCGCCAGCCGTTATTATTTCTCCAACAATTGGAAGACTTGTTAGTAAGGTGTTCAATGTATAAGCTGGAATTATAGTCCCAGATATATCAAAGTCCTCTCCACTCGAATTAAAATCTCCTTTAAAAGTTAAACCTAATTCACTTCCTCGAATTAAACCATTGTCTAATTTAATATTATTATTATCATCAAAAGAATAATCAGCTTTTAAGTAATCAAAAAAAATGCCCCCATCAGTTAATTTTTGTTCAAGACCTTCAAACGAAAATAGTGTTAAGAATCTAGCAAATAATGGTGTTTCATAGGCAACAAAATTATCTAGGAATATCTTTCCTCGAAAAATATCATCAATTTCAGTGGCATCAACTCTCAACATCCCTTTTTCTATTTTTGGATTTAGATCAAAAAAATCTAAAAAATCAGAAGCATGACCTGATTCTATTATAAGTTTTTTAAAATTATCTTGTTCAAAAATTTTTACAGAATGGTTTGCATCGTTTGAAATAAAACTAAAATTAAATTCTTGGAATTTATTATTTAAAAATAATCCAGAAAGGTTTGGATTAAAAATATCTTTATTGTTAAAATTTAATTTTTCTACATTGAAATTAAATTGGGCATTTGTTGATTTTTCACTATCCACTCTATTATTGAAAGTTTCTTTTAGTGAAATCTTACTACCATTAACTTCTATATCATAAAACTTGTCTTTTTTTTTAATTATAGCACTAAAATTTTGATCCTCAGAGATTAATCTATCTACTATAATTTCAATGATTTCTTTATTTTTAGAAAAAACCTTTATAAAACTCTCAAAAGAATCAGATTCAATTACTACTTCTGTTTCAGAACTATAATCATTAAAACCTTTCATTTTAAAATTCAAATTACCTTTTTGAAAATTATGATTAATATCTATCAAAGAAGTTTCCATTGAAAATTCATTTATACTACCCTGACCAATTATCTCATATTCATTATCTTCTTCATTTGAGTTATAAAAAATCTTGAGAGGAATAAAACCTTTTAATGAATCAAAATATTCTGGAAACTTATTATTTAAATAGTATGCATCTAATCTTATATCAATTTCAATATTATTAAGTAAAAAATTATTTTTTATTTCTTCAGTTCCACTAAACTTTATTGGCATAGCATCAAGAAAAGTACTTCCAGAATATTTAACTTCATTTTTATCTATATCAATTATAACATTTGTTTTATCTAATAAATAATTATCAAGTAATTTATCAAAGGTTTCATCAGAAAAACTTAAATTTGCTTTGTAAGTTATCTCTTCCATTTTTAAACTTAATAACAAAGGAAATTCGAGATTAAGATTGAATTTAGGTTTGCCAGAGAGTTTCATCAGTCTATCAAAATTAGGAATATCAATTGGCGCTAATTCCAAATAATTAGTTATAAATTCAATATTACTATATATATCAACCTCTACTTTTGCATTTTCAATTGGTTTATCCAAATCAAATATTTGAACATTACCACCAATAATCTTTAGTTCTCTTGAGATGCCTTCATCAATTTTAAAATATAATATATCATTACTTATTTTAGCAGACCCTTTGATATTAGTTATTTTAGGCATTGCATCAACATAATTTATCTTAGCTTCACTGAATAAAAAACTTCCACTTATTTCATCTACTTCATAATTTTCTTTTTTAAATGTGATTGCTAAAAGCAAATCCCTAATATCACCATCCGCATTTTCTTTAACCCAATTATAAGCGGATGGCTTATAATTTTGTGGCCAATACTCCATCAATTTTTCAAGCTGAATAAAATCAATTCCTATTGATAATCGGTCAGCAGATAATAACAATCTATCGGTGATCAAATTAATCGCAAAATTTGAACCTCCTTCATTGAAAAAAAAATCTGAAATAATTTTTCCCGTTGACTTATCATAATTACTTTTTACCCTTCCATCGCGAAAATTTATTACTAGATCATTTAAATTATTTTTTTTTAATTTGATATCAAAATATAAATCTGATTCCGTATCAATTAAATTAAGATCATTAGAAAAAGAAGATTTACTTTTTCCTGATATTCTAAGTTTGAAGTCATTGATTTTTTTTGTCAAAAATTTTTCAGGAATATCAAAATTGAAATTTTCAAAATTTAATTCTGATGTATAAAGTTTATTATTTTTTTTAATAAAAAAACTTGCAAAACTATTTTCTTTTTTATTATTCTCTTGATTAATATAACCAGAAATTAGAAAGTTATTTTGATTTCTTTCAATTTTTAAATCAACTGGCTCAAAATTAATTTTTTCTTCATATAATCCATTTATCGAAATAAAAGAATTATTAATTTCTATAATTTTAAAATTTAAAAAAAGCTTTTTTAATTTATTTTTTTCTCCTAGATTTTTCGTTAAAATATTTTTAAAAATATTATCAGGAAGAGTTTCTAATGATTTACTATTAAACAAATTTTCTACATCTAAATTTATCTTAGCATCAAAGATTTTAAATATTGTAGGTTTGAACTTTCCTAAAAAAAAATTTCTAGTATCAAAACCTAATAAAATATTAGGAAAATAACCTTCTTCAGTTTGTATATTTTCAATTAAAAGTTCAAATTTATTTGAGTACTTATTAAAACTGAGATAAACATCACCTATACTTTCTAATTCAAAGTTTTCTATAATATTGTTACTTTCATTGATATTATTTAGAAAGTTTACATTAATTGGCTTAAAATATAACGTTACTAATAATGTAATTAAAATACCAATCAAGAATAAGAAAATTCCTGAAATTAATTTTGAAATTAGACCTAAACGTGATAATTGCATTAATTATTTATATTTAAAAAAAATTGATTATATTAATTATATATTTTTAATAAAGCACAGAATAGGTTATACAACAATGATTACTGAAGGACATCAATTAGAAAATATATCTTTTATGATTGGTGAATCAAATTTTATAAATTTGAGCACACTAAAAAATAAAAAAACTATTATTTATTTTTATCCAAAAGATGACACCCCCGGATGTACAAAAGAAGCGATTGCCTTTAATAAAAATCTAAAAAAATTTGAAAAACTAGAAGTTCAAATATTCGGAATTTCTAAAGATTCAATTGAAAAGCATGAAAAATTCAAAAATAAATACTCGCTTAATCTTGATTTAGTATCAGATGATGGAAGTATATGCTCCCAATTCGGTGTTTGGGTTGAAAAATCAATGTATGGGAAAAAATATATGGGAATCGAAAGGTCCACATTTTTAATTAACAAAGACTTAACTGTAATTAAAGTTTGGAGAAAAGTAAAAGTTAATGGTCATGTTGAAGAGGTTTTAGATTTTATTATTAATGATAATTAACTAAATTTAACAAGTTGTGCTTGAAGAAAACTATCAATTTTTCCGTCAAGGATTGAATTGACGTTTGATTCTTCAAAATTGGTTCTATGATCCTTTACTAATTGATATGGTTGCATCACATAAGATCTTATTTGATGTCCCCAACCGATTTCAGTTTTTATTTCTCTGTTTTTTTGATTTTCTTGTTCTTCTTTTTTTAATTCCAATTCATATAACTTTGACTTAAGCATTTCCATGGCAATAGCTCTATTTCTATGCTGAGATCTATTACTTTGACACTGAACACTTATTTTTGATGGCAAGTGAGTTATTCTTACTGCACTGTCAGTTTTATTAACATGTTGACCCCCTGCACCCGATGCTCGAAAAGTATCAATTCTTAACTCTTTCTCAACCATTTTTATATTAATTGTATTATCAACTTCTGGATAGCATGAAACTGATGCAAAACTAGTATGTCTTCTTGACTGAGAATCAAATGGTGAAATTCTTACTAATCTGTGTATTCCAGTTTCTTTTTTTAACCATCCATATGATTTCTCTCCTACTATCTTTAATGTTATAGATTTAAAACCAGCTTCTTCACCCTCATTTTGGTCTATAATATTTACTTTAAAACCTTTTGATTCTCCCCATTTTAAATACATTCTAAAAATCATTTCTACCCAATCTTGAGATTCAGTTCCACCTGCCCCAGAGTGTATTTCTAAAAAACAATTTTTTAAGTCTGCTTTTCCTTTCATTAAGGACTCAATATAGAGAGAATTTAACCTAGAATGGATTTTATTAAGTTCATTCTCTGACTCTTTTAAAACATCATTTTCAGACTCTTTCTCGGCAATTAAAATCAATTCTAAAGTATCTTCAAAAGATTTTGATAACTTTTCAATAGTATTAAGAAAGTTTTCCAAAGAGTTTTTAGTTTTTAATAAATCATTTATAGTTACATGATCTCCCCAATTTTTTTCATCTTGCAATTTAGTCTCAATATTCTGCAATTCTAATTTTATTCCTTTTTGTTCAAACGTACCCCCTCAGGTTTTCAAATAAAACCTTTATCTTTTGAGATTGCTCTTGTAATTCAAAATGCATAATTTAATAAAAACCTCTAAAGTTAAGATTTTCTTCGGAGGGTAAAAACTGTTCTATTTCATTTTTATCAAAACTAAAATTCTTTTTAAAAGCTTCCTGTATATAATTTATATTAGAAGGTTTGCCAGTTTTAATATCAATATTAATAAATTTAATTCCTTCAGGAGCAACAAATGGTTTAGGTTTTTTTGTTTTAAATGCATCTTTCATAAAATAAGAAAATATTGGTGCTGCAACTTTTGAACCTGTTTCAATTTTACCTAAAGTTTTTGGTGAATCATAACCAACATAAACACCAACAGTGATTTCAGAATTAAAACCTATAAACCATGCATCTTGATTTTTATTTGTCGTTCCTGTTTTACCAGCTACATCAAATTTTATATCTCTAATATTTTTTGCTGTTCCTCTCTTAATAACACCAGCTAGAAATGAAGTCATTTGATAAGCAGATTCCTCAGAAATAACTCTCTCTCTATTTTCAATTATTTCTGGAAAAATTTCAAAATTTTTTAAATTCATTTCTGAAAATTTATCAAAATTAAAACTACAATTCTTGCAAATTCTTTCATCTTGTCTAAAAATAATATTACCATATCTATCTTGTATCTTATCAATTAATGACGGTTTAACTAAATATCCTCCATTAGCGATCATTGAATAAGCTGATGCTATTCTCATAAGATTTGTCTCAACGGATCCTAATGACGATGACATTAAATTTGGAAGTTCATCGTATATGCCTGCGTTAATAGATAAATCTCTAATTTTATCTAGACCAACTATTTTTGCTAATCTTACTGTCATTAAATTCCTAGATTTCTCTATTCCTAATCTAAGAGTGCTTAAACCATAAAATTTATTCCCATAATTAGTTGGTCTCCACTTTTTTAAATTTGAATTTCCGTCAATTATTACGGGGGCATCTAAAATTTTACTCACAGGACTAAATCTATTTTCAAGTGCAGCAATATATACAAAAGGTTTAAATGCTGAACCGGGTTGACGAAGAGCTTGCGTTACTCTATTAAAAGAAGAACTTGAATCATATCCTCCAACCATTGCTAATATTCTACCTGAATTATTTTCTATAACAACTAACCCTCCATTTACATCAGGAATTTGGCTTAGAATATATTTTCCAGTACCATTTTTTTTTTCTAAAACTAAAACGTCTCCCATGTTAAAAGTATCTTTAAGATTTTTCTTCATAATATTTTTTATTATTTTTAAATTTTCTTTTGTTAAAGAAATAGTAGAATTATCTTCCAAACCAACCTTCACCGAATCAAATGAAACTTTTAAGACTATACCTAACTTTCCAGAATAAAGGCCTTCAGGCTTTCTGACATTTTTAAGCTTGACATTCCATTCTTCAATTGATTTATTTTTTTTAATTGGGCCTCTCCAACCTTTTCTATAATCAAATTCTTTAATACCTCTTTGAAAAGATTTTTCAGCTAATAATTGTAATTTAGTATCAAGCGTAGACATTATTGATAATCCTTGATTATACAATTTTTCTTCATCATACTTTTTAATAATTTCTCTTCTAATTGCTTCTTTAAAAAAAGAAGCTTTCTTTGAAAAAACTTTAACTTTTTTATTTAATTTTAAATCGGTTTTTACAGTATTTTTAAATTTTTCATTATCTATAAAACCCTCTGAATGTAGTCTTCCAAGAACCCAATTTCTTCTATTTAATGCTTTTTCTGGATTAGTAAATGGATTATAAGTACTTGGAGCTTTGGGTAAAGCTGCAATTAAAGCCATCTCTTCTAACGATAATTTATTTAGAGATTTATTAAAGTAATTCATAGAAGCAGAGGCAACTCCATATGATCTATTGCCTAAATAAATTTCATTTAGATACAATTCAATAATTTGTTTCTTTGAAAGAGTATTTTCTATTCTTAAAGATAAAATAATTTCTTTAATTTTTCTAGAGTAAGAAATCTCTCCAGATAATAGAAAATTTTTAGCTACTTGTTGAGTAATAGTTGAAGCTCCCTGTGGTCTTTTATCCTTTAAAACATTCATTACATTTTTTCCTGCAGCCCTAATTATACCTTTAATATCAAATCCTATATGTTCATAAAAATTTCGATCTTCAGCTACTAAAAAACAATTAATTAACTGTTCTGGAATGTGTTCAAATGACGAAAAAACTCTATTTTCTCTAGAATATTCTTCAACAAAAGCTCCGTCAGAAGCAAAAATTCTTGATATTATGGGTGGTTCATAATTAGATAATTGATTAAAACTTGGTAAATCTTTTCCAAAATACCAAAATACTGAAATAAAAATAATTAAAGAAAGAATAATTATAATTAATAAAAAGTTAAAAACATTTAATAAA
>MDTB01110403.1_pt1 | contig 10117 bp, 16 predicted proteins | sample 811161 | NCBI WGS metagenome assembly MDTB01 (sample SAMN05326650, study PRJNA326480) | marine metagenome | isolation source: seawater | place: Mediterranean Sea | collected 2009
ACGGAGAAAAACTCCCAGAAGAAATCGAAAAACGTCTTTCAACTCTTGTTTCTGAAGCTGCTATTAAACTTCTACAAAAAGATGTTGCCGAAGCGCAAGCTCAAGAGAATATGCAGAAGATGCAAGACCCAGAAGTACAGGCAGAAATGGCAGAGCTTAAAATCAAAGAGGCTGATGTCCAGAGAAAAGCTCAAACAGATGCTCTTAGAATTAAAGGTGATCTTGAAAAGGCTGCACTTCAGGCTGAAGTTGATCTTCGTAAGATTAAATCCACTGAAGAAATTGAAGGAGCTAAGATTGGCGCCCGTATAGCAGAGAAAAGAGTGGAGCAAGGCTTGAAAGATGGAGAACTTTCAAGTAAAGATGCCCGTGAAGGGGTTAAGATTGGTGTCGAAATAGCAAAATCAGTACAAGAAAGCCTAAAAAGCGACACAAATACAAAATAATACTTGACTAAAAACAAAAGAGGAATCTATATGGAAGTAGAAAACGCTTTATACACGTTACGTAAGTCGATAAGAGAGCATATGAACGAAGGTGCAGACCATTTATCGACTGGAGGCGCTAAAAATTTTGAAGACTACCAAAGATTGGTAGGAAGAATAGAAGGATTAGCGATTGTAGAGCGAGAAATACTTGATTTAGACGAAACAATTCGTCAAAATTAAGGAAATGGTAAACGTAAAGCCATAATTTTACGCACACTGGGGGAAACCCCTGCAATAGAGAGTGAAAATGACAGCAAAAGTGCAAAAGTTAGAGAGTAAAGACTCTGAACAAGCAACTCAGCTGCCCGAACCTTCTGGATATAGGATTCTTGTTGGTCTTCCAGAGATAGACGAGAAGACAAAGGGCGGTGTCCTCAAACCAGACAGCATATTAGAAACAGAAGCAATGGCAACCGTTGTCGCATTTGTAATTAAAATGGGATCTGATTGCTATAAAGACAAAGAACGCTTTCCAAACGGTGCTTACTGCAAGGAAGGGGACTTTGTTTTGATTAGAGCGTTTCAAGGTACCCGATTTAAGATACACGGAAAAGAGTTCCGCATTATAAACGATGACACAGTAGAAGCCGTTATCGATGACCCAAGAGGATATACACGAGTATGAGTGAAGCAGAACAAAAACAACCTGATGTAGAAGTTGAAGTCGTTGATGACACTCCTGAAAAGGATGCTCCGTATGTGGAGGGTGCCGCTAAGGAAGAGGGCGATGACTTAGGTGATTACAGTAAGAAAGTTCAAACCCGCATCAAGAAATTAAAGTATGACTTCCATGAAGAACGCAGAGCAAAAGAATCATCAGAGCGTATGCGTGAAGAAGCCATACAATTTGCAGAAAATGCGAAGAAAGAAAATGAACGCCTGAAGAAACTGCTCGATCAGGGAAGTGTAGCTTTACAAAATGTCAGCAAGAAGAAAGTTGAAAGTGATTTAATCGCAATACAGAAAGAATACCAAGATGCATATGACTCTGGCGATTCTGAAAAGATGGTTGCGGCACAGAAAAAGCTTGCTGATGCAACATACGAACAGAGAAGAATAGAAGAGGCAGCTAATAACTGGACAGCTTCCAGACAAAACGGAGAAGCAAAGCCACAGCCAACGCCTCAACAACCAGTTCAGCAGGCAGAAGTTGACCCTAAGTCTGCAAGTTGGTTAAAGAACAATCAATGGTTTAATAAACCAGGGCATGAGGAAATGACAGCCTTTGCCTATGGTTATCATGAAAAGTTAATTCGGCACGAGGGCATAGATCCTCGCTCAGACGAATACTACAGTCGAATTGATTCACGAATGAGAGAAGTGTTTCCTAACTTCTTTGAAGGGGAAACAGTCGAGGAAGAATCCTTTGAGGAGACTGTCCCCGAAAAATCAGGTACACAACCTGCCCCCGTGGTTGCCTCTGCAAAGAGGACAAATTCAAAAGCGCCACGCAATGTCAAGCTAACGAAAACACAAGTTCAGCTTGCTCGTAGACTCGGACTAACAAACGAGCAATATGCAGCTCAATTAGTAAAGGAACAAGCCAATGTCTAAAGAGCGTACAAAAAGAACCGCTCAAACTCGTCAGAGTGAAGAGCGCAGTAAGCCTTGGACACCACCTTCTGTTTTACCAGAGCCAGAGCCAAGAGATGGCTGGGTTCACAGGTGGATCAGAACATCTATGGCTGGGCAATCTGACAATAGAAATGTTTCTATGCGTTTTCGTGAAGGGTGGGAACCTGTAAAATCTGAGGATTATCCTGAGTTTGAAGGTTTTCAAACAGATGTCGGGTCTAAATACCCTGGCAATATCGAAATAGGTGGCCTTCTTCTCTGTCGTACAGCAGAAGAAACCATGAAGCAAAGATCAGAATATTATCTTGATAAAGCCCAAAATCAGATGAATGGTGTCGAGCAAAGCTATATGAGAGAAAATGATCCACGTATGCCTCTATCAAAACTAGAGTCATCTACGAGGGTTACTTTCGGAAAAGGTGGTCCTTCAAAATAATTTGAGGGGCTTTAGTGTAACTCGATTTTAAAGGAGGTTGCTATGAGTGCAACTGCTGCTCCATTTGGGCTTCGCCCAATAGGATCTGTGGGAGGATATACGCCACAAATTAGGCAATACCCAATCCTCTCCAGTGAATCTACTAGAATCTGTTACGGTGACGTTGTAAAACTTACTGACGCAGGTTCAACAACAACAATTCAAAAAGATACAGGCACAACAACTGCCACACCAATAGGCATCTTTATGGGTTGTCGTTTTATCGACCTTAACTCAAGTCAATTAACTTTCAGTCAGCAGTGGTCAGGTGCCGCTAATACTGAAGGCATGGCTTATGTTATGGATGATCCAACTGCATTGTTTGCCATACAGGCTGACGCTACAGTTAACGATGATGATATAGCCGCTAACGCTGCTCTTGTTCAAGGAACATCAAGTTCTACACTTAGTATTTCTCGTGTTTCCTTAGACATCAGCACAGCCGCAACAACGAATACTTTACCACTTCGTATTGTTGATTGGCTCGGTGGTTATGATGGAGACGAGAAAGGAACGGCTTATCCAATTATGGTTTGTCGCTTCAATGCTGGTCATCAACTTTCACTTATTGCTGCTGGCTCTACGTCTACAGCACCAAGTGCAGCTTAGAGGAGTAATTATCTAATGGCTATTTCAAGAGCGCAACTCCTCAAGGAGCTTTTACCAGGCCTTAACGCATTGTTCGGATTAGAGTACGAAAAGTACGATGATGAACACGCAGACATTTATGAGACAGAAGCTTCTGATCGTTCATTCGAAGAAGAAGTAAAACTCTCAGGCTTTGGTGCAGCTCCAGTGAAACAGGAGGGTTCTAGTATCGCATATGATACAGCACAAGAAAGTTTCACAGCTAGATATAACCACGAAACTATTGCAACAGGTTTCTCTATAACAGAAGAAGCAATGGAAGATAATCTTTATGATTCTCTTTCTGCTCGTTATACAAAAGCCCTTGCAAGAGCTATGGCTTATACCAAGCAAACCAAAGCGGCAGCTTTACTCAACACAGGATTCGACACTTACACAAGTGGCGATGGTGTGACATTGTTTAATGCATCTCACCCAACAGTGGCTGGTGGAACAAACTCCAACAGACCATCTTCTGGTGCTGATTTGAATGAAACAAGTCTTGAGGCTGCTGTCATTTCAATCGCAGCATATGTAGACGAAAGAGGTCTTTTGATCGCTGCTCGTCCACGTAAGCTTATCGTTCCACCAGACTTGATGTTTGTTGCTACTAGAATACTAGACAGCACCTTACGTACAAGCACTGCTGACAATGATATCAATGCGATCAACCATAACAGCACAGTTCCTGAAGGATATGCAGTAAACCACTATTTGACAGACACAAATGCGTGGTTCTTAACAACTGACGTTCCAAACGGAATGAAGCACTTTACTCGTACACCGCTTTCTACAGGCATGGACGGTGACTTTGACACTGGAAATGTTCGTTATAAAGCAAGGGAAAGATACAGCTTTGGCGTATCTGATCCTCTCGGTATATACGGGTCTCCTGGTTCTTCATAAGAACTTGGTATCAGATGGGGAAAGGGGCTTCACAGCCCCTTTCTTTTTATGTATAATAAAATATTCCTGACAGCTGCATGGTGTAGCTGACACTAGCCACGACAGGAGATAACATATGGCTAATACAACTTTTAACGGACCTGTTCGTTCAGAGAATGGGTTTGAACAAATTACAAAAAATGGCACAACAGGTGCCGTGACTACCACTCTCGACATTGACACAAGCGGTAATATTACAACAACAGGTTATATTGCTGACCAAAAAAGAGTTATTCGTCAGACAACCGCTGACGGTTGGAACGATGGTGCGGTCACATTAACAACATCACAAAAGGGTTCAATTATTCTTCTTGATAAAGATGAAGCAACTGTTGTAACTCTTCCTGCAATTACTTCATCAGATATTGGTGTGTATTATACCTTTATTGAAACTGTTGCATCAAACAACGCAAGAACAATCGTGACAGCATATGACAACGACTACTATGTTGGCGGTCTTGTTGTTGGAACAACACCAGCGGAAAGTGGCTCAAAGTCTTTTGTGCCAGCAGGTTCTACAGATACAACAATTAAGTTTGATGATGATCTTGCTAATGGCATGGGAGCTGTAGGAGCAACTGTTTATCTTCATGCTGTTCTTACAGGTAATACTGGAGCTGGCGGTGGAGCAAAGCTCGTATGGGCTGTTACAGGACACGTTGGAACTGCTGATGCAAATGGTGATGGTACTGCTATCTTTACATAATAAGGAGTGAGATATGTCAGCAAATGACGTACTAGCCAGATATATAGCTCCTGCCGCATCTGATGATAACGGCATTTCTACTGCAGCCACGTTAAGTGGAGCAGGAAACTTAACCATAAACGGTGCTTTAGCCGATGGTGGTTCGGTTACTTTAGACGATGCACGACAAGTTATTATTACGAGTGCAGGAGATGACAGCGGTGATACCTTTACCGTTACTGGCACAGATGAAGTTGGCAACGCTCAGACAGAAGCTATAACAGGCGCTGACACGGGTGTTGCTACAGGTTCTAAGTATTTCACAACAATTACCCAGATTGCCGCTTCAGGCGCATCTGCTGGTAATGTTGAGGCAGGAACAGGAACATCTGTTGCTGCTAAAATTACCAATAACCGTGTTCGCTTACGTGGATTGCAGTATGTTTGCAATACAACAGGCGGTACGATAGAGGTAAGAAATACCAGTGCAACAGGCACCGTTCTTTATAAGTTCGATGCTAATAACGTAGACGATACAGTTTATCCAGACATACCAGACGGAGGCATACTTTTTTCAGGCGGGGCATATGTTTTGTATACACAAACCAACCTGCAAAGCTTGACTATGTTTTATGAAGGATAAGCTAAATGGACATCGACCCAGTTATACTTTGGAATGTTATATTAACTATAGTGGTCGGACCCATAGTTTACTGGGGTATAGCAATGGCTACAGAAGTCAAAAGAATAGACGTTCTTCTGAATAAGACAAGAGAAGAAACTGTTCGTGATTTCGCAACGAAACGGGACCTTGAGACTGATGTCTCAAGGGTACTCGCACAACTAGATAAGATTGACAAAAAACTCGACAGATTATTTGAAGATAGGAGAAAGTAAATGCCAGGTGGTAAAGGAACATATGGAAGCCAAGTAGGCCGACCTAAGAAAATGATGTATGGTGGTAAAGTTAAAAAAATGGAAGCTGGTGGAAAGTTAAAAATGGTAGACAGGAACGGTCAGTCAGTTCCATTTTATGCCGCTGATGGTGTCGGTAAGATGATGTACGGTGGCAAAGTTAAAAAAATGGCAATGGGTGGCAAGGCAAGTTGCCCGATGAAAATGCGTGGTGGTGGTGTTATAGAAGAAATTAAAGAGTCTATAACTGCTTCTAACCCACAAATGACAGACCGCCTAGCAAGAATGGCTGGTATGAGGCCAGAAGCTCCTGTTAAGTTAGGCATGAGAGGTCAAAAACCTCAGAAAGATATAGTGTAAAGGTTATATAAAATGGCAACGAGCGGAACGGCCACATTTAATCTCGATATAAACGAGATTTGTGAAGAGTCCTTTGAAAGAGCAGGGCTTGAAATGCGTTCTGGGTATGATTTAAAAACCGCACGAAGAAGTTTAAATCTTATGTGCCTGGAGTGGCAGAATAGAGGAATAAACCTTTGGACTGTAGAAGAGGGGTCAGTAACTCTTGTTACGAGTACCCTTTCTTATACATTACCCGCAGATACAATAGATCTTATGGATCATGTTCTTAGAACAGATTCTGGAGAAAGCAACCAATCTGATTTTAATTTATCAAGAATATCATCTACAACGTATTCTCAGATCCCTGCAAAGCTAACAGAAGCAAGGCCAACGCAAATTTATATAGACAGGCAAAGAGATGCGCCTGTTATTTATTTATGGCCTGTGCCGAGTTCTACGTATAATGGGGATATTATAAGATATTGGAGAATGAGAAGGATACAAGACACAGGAACAACAGGGACTATAGACCCAGATGTACCTGCACGTTTTCTTCCTGCTATGGTTGCTGGGCTTGCGTATTACATTGCAATGAAAAAACCAGAAGCAACACAAAGGGTTCCTATTTTAAAAGCAGCTTACGAAGAGCAGTTTGAGCTTGCTGCCTCTGAGGACAGAACAAAAGCTCCATTAACATTTGTACCATTAGCGGATTATTTTGGACCATGAGCAGACCATACGCACGAGGAAAATACGCTTTCGGATTTTGTGATCGCACAGGGTTTCGTTACCCTTTGGATGAATTAATCTATGAAGTAAGCAATGGCGTAAGAACAGGAATGAAAGTTGGCAGAGATGTTTATGACCCGGATCAGCCCCAAAACCTTTTAGGCAAGGTTAATGTTTTTGATCCCCAGGCTTTGTTTGATCCTCGGCCTGATCAGGGGATAGATGCAAGTCGAGAGTTCTTTGGTTGGAATCCAGTTGGTGATGGCGGTGATGCTCCTAATGGCAATGGAGCTATGGGTTTAACAGGCAGTGTTGGCACTGTCACAGTATCGGTGAGTTAATTATGGCGTGGACATTAACAACTTTAAAATCAGCTATACAGGATTACACTGACAACAGTGAAACGACTTTTGTAAATGATTTGAATACAATTATTATTAATGCAGAAGATCGCATTATGAGTCTGGTTGATCTTCCTGACTTTAGAAAGAACGCAACAGGGACAATAAGTTCTGGCAGTAAATACCTTGCTATGCCTACAGACTTTCTTGCTCCGTTTAGTTTATCTGTAACAAGTTCAAGCACTGTGTTCTTTCTCATTAACAAAGATGTTAATTTTATGCAGGAATCTTTTCCTACAACAACCACTACGGGAAGACCAGAGTTTTACGCAATCTTTGATTCAAGTAACTTTATTGTCGGACCAACCCCAGACGCAAACTACGATGCAGAAATTCATTACCTCTATAAACCAACAAGTATCACAGCGTCAGGAGACGGCACATCATGGCTTGGAACTAATTCTGCTGACGTTCTTTTGTATGGTTGTCTTGTAGAGGCTTACACGTTTATGAAGGGCGAGCCTGATATAATGGCAGATTACAAAGAAAGGTTTAACGAAGGTATAATGCGACTTAAGAATCTTGGAGAAGGTCGTATGACTAAAGATCAATATAGAAATGGCAAGCTTAGAATACAGGAGACATAATGTTTAATGTTGCAATAGATATGGATGTTGGAAAAGTTGGCGTAAGCACAACTAATTTTAGAGGACACACTGTAGATGAGCTAACAGATATGTGCCTTGACCATATTATGATTGTTTCTAAGAACGCACCTCCCGCTATAAGAGATCAAGCCTTTGAATTTAAAGAAACAATTCGTGGTGTTGTAAAGCATTATATGACACAAGCGGTAAAATCTGATAGAACTACATTGTATAACATTATGGCTCAAGAGGGTCATGAAGATATAGCAAAAGCTATATTAAAAATATAGGAGATAGAAATGGCAATAACACAGGCAATGTGTACAAGCTTTAAACAAGAACTTCTTGTAGGAACACACAATTTTACAAACAGTTCTGGTAATTCGTTCAAGCTTGCTTTGTATACGTCTAGTGCTTCTTTGGGTGCAGGGACAACAGCTTACACTTCTTCCAATGAGGCAAGTGGTACGAACTACTCCGCAACAGGCGCGGCACTAACAAATGTAACGCCAACAACAGACGGTACAACTGCTATATGTGATTTTAGCGATTTAACTTTTAGTAATGTAACAATAACGGCAAGAGGTGCTTTAATATATAACGACACACAATCAGATAAAGCGGTGTGTGTTTTAGACTTTGGTGGTGATAAAACTGCAACTGCGGGAGATTTTACTATAGCTTTCCCAACAGCCAATGCCTCATCTGCAATTATAAGGATTGCATAAATGGCTGCGATTACTGGCTGGGGCAGATCAACTTGGGGAAGCGGAACCTGGGGTGAAGCCGAGCCAGTAACTGTTACTGGGGTTGCAGGAACAACGGGTCTAGGTAGTGTTACGGTATCGGCAGATGCCAACTTAACAGCAAGTGGGGTATCTGCTACAGGATCAATCGGAAGTGTAATAGCAAGGCTTCCAAAAACTGTTTCTGTTACAGGAGTAGCAGGAACTGCATCTTTAGGAACAGTCAACGTATGGGGTGAAATAATCCCCAGTCAGACACCAAGTTGGGCAGCTGTCTCTCCGAGTCAGTCACCAAACTGGACTGATATAGCGGCATAAGGATAAGACAATGGCAAGCACATATACAACAAATACTGGAATAGAGAAACCAGATACTGGTGATAAATCAGGTACATGGGGTACGATGACCAACACCAATATGGATCTGATTGACCAAGCTCTTGATGGGTTTATATCCATTACAGCAGCAGCTACAGGGTCTACAGGTTCACCTAACACCCTTCCAATTACAGATGGATCTGTTTCTAATGGTCGAAATAGAATTATTAAAATTGTTGATGGCGGTGATTTAGGGGGTACGGTTTATTATCAGATAACTCCAAACGATGCAGAAAAATATTTTTGGATTGAAAACGGACTATCAGGCTCACGATCAATCCTTCTTTTTCAAGGAACATACAACGCATCAAATGATATAGAGATAACAGCAGGTAAAACAAAACTTGTTCGCTCAGATGGTGCAGGTAGTGGAGCAGTGGTTGTAGAAGTTGCGGCTAATTTAGCAGTTACGGGGTCTTATCAGGTTGATAACCTTTTATTAGATGGCAACTCTATTACGTCTACAGACACCAATGGTAACGTCAATATTACTCCTGCTGGGACAGGTGACGTAAATCTTGGTGCTGATACTATAATGATTGGCGATGATGATGCTGATGTTACGCTGACAACTCAGGGTACAGGAGATCTTACCCTTAGTACAAACAGCGGCACTAACTCAGGCACGATTGTTATCGCAGACGCTGCGAACAATGATATTACCTTAACCCCTCACGGAACGGGTAATGTTAACGCTGTTGCTGATACGTTAGTTGTTGGAGATTCCAACGCAGCAGCTACGATCACATCGAATGGTACAGGAGATCTGGTTCTTTCAACGAATGGAGGAACAGACAGTGGAACAATTACGATTACAGATGCTGCGAACAATGACATCTCTCTTGCTCCGAATGGCACGGGTAATGTCAACCTACAAGCTGACAGTGTTGTGGCTGGTGATTCAGGTGCTGATTTTACTCTTACTACTAATGGCACTGGGGATTTAATCCTTAACACAAACTCAGGTACAAACTCAGGTAGTATTACAATAGCGGACGGAGCTAGTGGCAATATAGCCATTACCCCTAATGGTACAGGTGAAGTTGATATATCTAAGGTAGACATAGCTGGAGGAGCAATAGACGGCACAACAATAGGTGCGTCTTCTGCAACTACAGGAGCTTTTTCAACCTTATCGGCTACAGATGATGTTACTTTCAATGGAGGTACATTTGTCTTTAATGAGGCAGGAGCTGACAAAGATTTTAGAATTGAAGGTGATAA
>MDTB01221566.1_pt1 | contig 10117 bp, 3 predicted proteins | sample 811161 | NCBI WGS metagenome assembly MDTB01 (sample SAMN05326650, study PRJNA326480) | marine metagenome | isolation source: seawater | place: Mediterranean Sea | collected 2009
AAATTTAAAGAAAATTCTGTATAGAAATTAATAGATTTTTTCAGGTAAAAAAGCGCACGCAGTCGCATACTTATCTGTAGGTTTATGAGTCCCATTCTGACCTGACCGCCGCCAACATTCTGAATGACACCGGTGATGTTTAAGTTACCACCTTCACTTAGAGAAGCAACCTCTGCACCAGCTCCGTTTTGAAATTGGAATGTTTCGGTACCGTCGTTGTCGCTATCTATTCTAAAGATAAGATCAGTATCTGCTTTAATAGTTAATGAACCATCAGTAGGACCAACGATATCGCCGCCACCAACAGTAAGATCGCCGGCGATGGTTACATTGTCATCAGTATCTAATGTGATTGTTGAACCACCGTCAGAAGCTTGAATGACATTACTACCGACTCTAAGAGCAGCACTAGTCTTAACGACATCTTCTGTAAGTTCAAGTACACCAGCAGCTTCTGAATCAATAATTGATCCATTTGATAAAGTAACCTTACCACCAGAAACCTCAATGTCGCCACCAAAAATTACGTCACGGTCTGCGCTGTTAATAGTGATGTTTAAGTTACTACCAACTGTGTTTCCTTGACCAATCAATAGTTTGTCAGTTCCATCATCAAGTGCAACATACATGTCTGTACCACCGGAGTGTCCAGCAAATTTAAGCGTTGCATCTTGTTGGTTTGCACTGTTACCAATTGTTACTTTTGTTTCAGCATTTGTAAAGTTTTTGAATTGTGTGTTAGCATGATTGAATTCACCAGCAGCTTGACCGGCAAATGTGCCACCGCCGTTGATTCTTTTAATAGAAGACACTACTTCCGACATTATGCCGACCATAGAGCCAGAGTTTAGAACGATCGTTTCCAGGCTTGGTGCTGTCGATTCGCCACGACTATCGATAATACCGCCCTTAAAATCGCCCAAAGAACCGGTCTGTTGACCGAGCCTTAATTGTGTTTTATTAGCCATTTATATTCTCCAATATAGCATTTAAGTATTTGACTGAACTAAAACAAACTGGACTAGAACGGGACTCATAAACCTACAGATAAGTATGCGACTGCGTGCGCTTTTTTACCTGAAAAAATCTATTAATTTCTATACAGAATTTTCTTTAAATTTCTAACGTGGTTGTCGTAAGCTGCTGCCTCACTGTTAGTAAAATCAATAGCCATTAACTGACCCTTTCCATCTGGGTCATTAAACTCAAACATAAATTGCCCATTGCCACCACGATAGGCATTGTGCAATTTCATACCGCGCATCATTAAATATGCGGCTATGCTTAGATCTGAAGTTTTATACATATTAGATTCTCTGTTAGACATTATTAATTATGCGGGACGTTTAGTGTCGCTGCTAAAAAGTTGTGATCATTACAGCATCATCTACCTGAAGGTCGAAATTAAATAGTAGTGACCCTGTGCCTTGCAAGATATAATCGTGGTTTGAGCCTGATCTTAATGCTTGCCCATTTATAAATACATCTATTTTATTAAAGTCGTATTCAGAGTTTGCAAAATTTATTCCGGTAAGTGGATGAAAAGGTGTTTGGGCATGCCATGAAGAAGTGACGTCAAAGAACTTCTTAGTTCTAGAAACTAAACCAGTATTATTAATAACAATTGTTCCAGGATTTGCGGTCGTTATTGTAATACCTTCGCCCTGAGTAAGAACACGCTCGTTAGACAATATGGCTTCAGCACCAAAGGTAACAAATTGCATGCCAGTTAGATCAGTTCCTGCACCGGAGTTTGCAATTGTCACAGCTCCATTCGATGACGTTGTGATTGTCATTCCACTTCCAGCAACCAAGTAAGAAGAGCCGTCAGATAACTGGGTTAATGAACCTGTTAGGTTTACTGTACTCAACGTATCTGTTGTTTTGTTGAAAGTAAGGCCGCTATCACCACCAGCTTCACCGTCATCATTGAATTGCACCTGGGTATTTGATCCAGCAATACCGCTTGATCCCGAAGCAATAACTTCTTGCGCCATTTTTCCTACATAGGCAAATGCTCGAGCATGCGCAGGAATTTTGCTAGCTACATAATCTTGCAAAAACAGGATACCATTATAAAAATCAACATTCCAGTCGACATTATCCAGCAGAGGTATCTCATCGCCGGCTCCGCCGCTGCCATCATCCTTGTAAATTTTTACAATATATGGATTCGGTGCTGTCTGCGAATAGAATGGCGGCACTAGTTGTAGCTCACCCAAAGTTTCGTGCACAAGCTTACTATTGTCAAATATACCGTTGCCTTTTCTTGGATTTGACGATGAGCTTTCATAGTTTGATGGCAAAACAAACTTGTAAGTGTGTGGACCAGAAGACTGCGATGATTCGCCACTGTCGCTACCCGCGCCACCACCAGTGTCATTTGCATCATATGTTGTTCCGGTGAGTGCCTGTAAAGAAAACTGTATATATTCAACAGTGTTTGCAGTTGAACCAGTTGCGTTCTGCAAGGCATAAAGCGTCCTTGCTGGGGATTTTGGTACTGCTTCACCGAATAAAAGGCCTGTAGAAGACTGTATATTCGAGCCGATTACTTCTTCGCCATCAACCTTTAAATTTGACGTATGGGCTTTTCCTAAAAGCTTTTTCTGAGCAAAGAAAGTAGCACTAGTATTGCTTTTCCCTGCCATATCCTTAACTCCAACTTATACTTAGTCTATCAAGGTAACCTGTCCAGTTCTTTGACGCGGTTATCCTTACAATTATATATTCGCCAGACGTACTTACGGTTCCATCAGCGGTAACACCGTTGAAAGTTGCAGTGTTTGTTATACCGCTGTTTGTAATTGTGGCGTTTAGATCACCACTCAAACACCCGTCGCCTTCGTTAAAGTTACCTGCTCCAGCAGAAGGCTTTCCAAGATCTAATAAGCCGGTTTTTTCAGGTACGCTTACTTCTACAAATATGTTTTTGTTAGATCCAAGTGCAGCCTGATTTGGACCGGTCTTCCCAACTATTATGGCATCACCGTATAGCGTAACCTGCACGCTTGGGCGATCATTAGTTGTGTTGTTTTTAAATGAACGAAAATAGTCACGCGTTGAATTTGTTAAGACCCCAGACGAGTAGTTAACATTTCCAGCCGGTGATTCAATACCACCTCCCTCGTCATGGTTTCTAAAGTCACCAGAAGACCCGCCATCCTTTGGCGGTATAAGATAGGTGTCATAAATCAGCAATCCAGTTGCATGCTCTGGGAAAGACCCTTGATCGTTCATTGATCGTTCAGAATTCCAATCGTTTGAGCCACCAGAAATGGCGTTCTGCGTTGTGTAGGATCCACTAACTAATCTATATTGTTCTGCAGTAAACTGTTCGTCTGTGTTTGCGTTGGATGTATCAGATGGAGTCCAAACCAAAAGGTTGGTAGTCGTTTGTGTTGCAGTAGTTAAATTTGACTTTAGCGGATGGTCAAAAATCATTGCGCCGGCGCAACTATGTGAAGTCGTATAAGTTCCAGGCAGTGATTTTGCTTGTGTAAAGTTAATAGTGCCGCTAACATGCAAAAGCTCATTTTGAGAGTCAGTACTAGTATTCAGGGTCTGGAGTGTGTCTGTAGCGGCAGAAGTTGTTTTTGTAGAAGAAAGTCCAGAACCAGACTGAATTATCTTTGAAGCAGTAGCATTTGTTAGACTCGTAAAGCTGATTGCAGAGTCGCTGTCAGAATAAACATTTCTATAAACGTTTGAAACCCTCGTAAGTATTGAACCAGATGGAGAGTTGAAATATTTTACACCACTAATAAATGAGTGTGAGTTATCGCCAAATATTGTAAGCCCATTTCCAGCTGAAGCCAGTGCATTTCCATCAGGATCATTTATCCACTCAACGTAGTTCGTTTCCCTGTCAGAACCACCGACCGTATGAATTACTCTTGCATAATTCCAACCAGTACGCTGGCTTGCTGCGACAATTCTGTATTTTGCTGTTCTCTGTATCTCAGAAAACCGCGGAACGCCGTTGTCAAACAGTCCTGGAGCCCAAGTGCTTAGCGATATAAAGCCAGAACCATCGCCATTTAGGCTAGTGCCACTTCCAGCGCCAGGATTACCAGCCCCTACTAGACTATTTGAGCCAGTAATTTCAACAGTATGTATAACTACGTTGTTAACCTCTAACTTTAAGCTTCCAGAGTTAGCATCAGAAAATGCATTTGCTACAAAATCGTTTCCAGGACTACTAACATCTTCGTTTAAGTCGCCTTCTATTGTTGTTGTGCCTGTAAATATGGCAGCTCTTAAATTATTGTTGTTTGTTGCGGTTTGATAAAGGTCATTTAGGCCTGCAGCTGTGAATCCAGCAGCGCTTGATGGGCTTGCGTAGCCGCTTATTGCCTTGGTACTACCAAATGATAAGTTTGCATCGGTTCCATCTTGATCTACATCAATATCATCTAGATCTGGGACAGCAGTAAGTGTTCCTGTACCTGCGCCAAATGCAACATCAATTTTTGAGACGTTACCTGTCCAACTTTCATCCGCTTTTATTGCAATCACGACATATTCGTCATCTAAAATCTGTACATTTCCAAAATTTACATAATTTGGTGCAGCTTGTGAGGGTGAACCAGTTCCAAGGACTAAATCTTTTGAGATTACCGTTGTTACAGCAGATGCACCGTCGTTGTCAGCAACAGCATCCAGTACAAAAGTGCCTGCAACATCCATCCAGCCAGTTTTACCCGGTAATTTGATTAAAACACTAATTTTTGTCGTATCTAAGGCAGTACCGTGGGTAACAATTGTCCCAGAACCGTATAAATTAAGAAATAAATCATTTTGTGTTGCAGATGTTTCGTTTCTAAAGTAACGATAGAAGGTTCTTGTTCCCGTTACGCCTGAATAATTTGGATTCTCTGCAGGACCATTCGAGAATGCCGCGAAATTACCGTTATTTATTGTATTTAGTGGAGATAGTAATTTTTCATTGAAGAACTGAAGCCCGTTTGAGTGCCCACCGTTCGATGCAGTCATATAAACAGAAGAATTCCAAGCATTTCCGCTTGTTGTTACATCAGATTGTGTATTATATGAGCCGGATATTAATCTAAAATTTTCGCGTCTAAAGTTTTCTTGCAAATTTGTTGAATTATTTGAAAGATTGTACATTAGTATCGGGCTAAGTGTACTCTGGCCGCTGTTCGTTAGGCCACTTTTTAGAGGGTGTGTTATAGTAGTTCCAGCCGTAACTGTACCACTCAAGAAATAATCAGCTGTTATTGCCGCTGAAGCTGTTAGATGTAGTACCTTATTATGATTTTCACCGTTACCGGTGTCTATTGTCGGTTTGGCTTGATTAGCAAGCGAAAAGCTTAAGCCGCTTTTGTCAAATGACGCATCACTATCTGGAAATACTATTGCACTCGAGTCATATATGTATTTGTAAGCGTTTGACACTCGCGAATTGTAAGTAATAGTGCCGGATTGAAAAAATTCAACACCAGATAGATGTATGCTTCCTGAGCCGATGAATGATATGCTGTTACCAGCTAATGAAAGCGCATCAGAATTATTGTCATTTACCCATTCGACATAATTTGTCTCCACCGTGGTTGATCCACGCACGTGCAATACTTGCGCAAAGTTCCAACCGTTGCGTTGATCAGCTGTACCAATCTGATACTGCCCTGTTCTGTGTTGAAAAGAAGAAAATGCCACGTTGTTTGACTGAACTGCAGACCCTGTTTGTGATAAATTTATAAAACCGCTGCTGTTACTATTCAACTTACTTGCAGATCCTGCGCCCGGTGAACCCGCTCCGGAGCTATCCAATGTTAGATCAACTGTGTGCACAACACTTCCATTTACTTTTAGTTGCAAAGTGCCCTCATTTGCGAAACCAAATGCATTTGCTACATGGTTTGTAACACCTGTGTTGTGTTGGTTTATTGCCACGTCTTCATTGAGGTCACCGGTAATAGCTTGTGAACCGTTATAAACACCTTTTCTGATGTTATTTGCAGAGGTAGAAGCTTCAAATGTGCCATTTACATCGACAGCAGAAAAACCAGCGGCCGTATTACTAGATATGTATGCTGGGCTAGCCGAAGATTGGTCATTTGCTGCGCCGAATGATAGGTTTGCGCTAGTACCATCAGAAGTATTACAATCTATATCATCTAGATCGGGCGCTGGATCTGGTGCCAACGCTTTTAATATTTCATTAAATCGATCTACAGCAGTTCCTGTAGGTGTGGTTGCTGTAAAGTCTGTAAATAGGCCATCCGTATATGAGCCATCCTCTGGCGCGCCAATAATACCTGCGCCAGAGCCTGTGGAGGCACTGATAGTTACTGATCCATTCGAACTGGATGCAATAGTTACATTTGAGCCAGCAATTAGATAACTAGTACCGTCATTCAACCTTGTCAATGAGCCTGTTAAACTATTTCCCTTAAGTAAAGAACCGCTGACAGTTGTTGTTGAGTGCAAAGAACCCGTAATGCCAACATGTCCTGAAAATACAGAGCCTGATAATGTAGCAACAACTGAGTTATCTATTGCGAGGGTAACGTCACCAGACTCGCCACCGCCACTAAGGCCTGTTCCTGCATTGACTGCTGTCATATCACCACTAGATGTGCCGGTAATTGTAACGGCTCCAGAAGAACCAGTTGTTATTTGAATATTATTACCCGCTACAAGATAAGACGATCCATCTTCGAGCTTTGTTAACGAACCACTAATAACTGGTGACTTTAGGATTGAGCCGCTGATTTCTGCAGTTGAATGCAATGAACCAGTTATTCCAACATGCCCGGAAAACACTGATCCAGTCAGCGTTGCAACTATTGCATCATCAATAGCAAGATTTTCTGATCCTTCATCCAATAATCCAGTACCTGCAAAATCCGATACATCAATGTCAAGCGTTATAGAAGAACCTAGTGAAACTGAGCCACCTGTTTTTAATCCATCGCCGGCGGTGACAGTTAAGGAACTATTTTGCAATTTTGCGTTTGTAATACCTGAGTTTTTAACTGCGAGCACACCACTGCCCGAATCTTCGATCGTCGTGTTATCATATCTTACAGAAGCACCATTTGAAGCTACGTTAATTGGTGCGTATCCCGCACCAGTCGCGGTATCAGTCTTTATTTTTAATTTATCTGAACCATCGTCTTCTAAACCTAGTCCGGCAAAGTCGACGGGCTCAACAGCTAACTCAGTACCAACGATTTTTAAGCCAGCATTTAATTTAAGATCGACGCTAAAAGTAGTCCCCGTCAAGTCTAAGCCGTTACCAGCAGTAAAGTTACCTTCCGCAGGAAGAGAGGAATTAATTATAAATGACCCATCTGACCCGGTCGTAATCGAAACGTTGTTACCAGCTCCGATCGATACAACAAGGTCATCACTGTTAACTTTTAAGCCATTGCCTGCAAAATCGGTAGGATCAATTGCAAGGTCATTGCCAACAGTTTTCAAACCGTCGCCTGCAAAATCCTCAGGCTTAATATCAAGCTGTACTGTTGAGGTAGATGCCCCTATGTTAAAAGAGCCGCCTGTTTTTAATCCATCACCAGCCAGAATATTTACGGTATTATTACCCTGGGCAGCCAAACCTGCAGTAGATCCGTATTCTACTTTAATTTCGCCACTATCAAATGTTAATCCACCAGAAGATTTTAGATCTACCTGAATATTGTTTGAACCGTCCTCTGTCAGGCCAGCAGCTGTATCAATAAAATCTGTTACATCAACAGAAAGGGTTGCAGTAGACCCAACCCCACCATCTGCTAAGTCGATGCCATCACCGGCGGTTAAAACTCGCTCTTTTGTTAGTGTTGTTTCGTCAGATCCGTTACTTATAATTACATAAGAAGCACCAGGCGGAGCTGTAGATGCACTTTGTAGGTTATTAACCTTAATTTTCTTAAGTACACCAGCATCATCATCGTAGATTAGTAGCGTATCGTCGGAATGAGCGCCTGTTGATATGTCAGTCTGTGCATTAATGTCTACTTTTAGTGTACCTGCTGAGGCTGCAAGACCGGTTGTCGTGACTGTACCTGCAACGCCACTAATTAAGTCAGCTATAGAATCTTTTTTAGTAGCATTATCGCCACTATCGATAAAAGCTATACTGTCAGAGGCAACATTTACTCCAGCAGTTGTAGGCATCCCATTCAGATCTATTGCTAATTTACCACTAGACTCGCTTATTCCACCGTTTGTACCTGCTGCTAAAAATTGCGCAAAATCCTGTGCAGTAATTTTCTTAACTTCATTTGACGCATTTACATCAGCAACTGCAAATAAGTCGCCTGTTGCCAGCGTTGTTTCAGTCAGTGAATTAGATACTCCAGCTATATCAATAGTTGCGCCGGCACCTTGAACGTTACCCACACTAACCTTTTTTATTGTTGCTGTGTCTGAATCATATACTAAAACAAAATCAGAGGTAACAACGCTTACGCCTAGATCTGCTTGACCGTTTATATCAACAAACAAACCGTTACTGTCTGTAGATAGGGCTCCTCCAGATTTTGTTTTTACAGCAAGTTCATCAGAAGATATTTGTATACCCCCAGAACTTCCTACGTTCACATTGTATGCGTTACCGGTTAATGATAAAGCATCACCGGCAGCTGCGACATTTGCGGATCCAGATGATATGACCGCAGTTGAAATAACGTCGCCGAGCTGTAAGTCAAAAGCAAATTTCGCCTGTTTTGAAGCGTAAATACCATCGACAGTATAGTCCCTTATGCCAGACTGAACTTCTGCAAGTGTTCCTGAACGTAAAAGCTTACCATTTACAAAAATGTCAATGAAATCGTCTGTATCATGAACTCCAACGATGTTCATATTTGAATTTGTTAGAGGTACAGTTGTCTCTGCAGCTATTAAACCAGAGGTAACAGTGGTATCAAACCTAGTGCGTCTAACTGCGATATCGCCAAGGCTTGTAGCTACTGTAACTTGTCCGGTTGAACCGGTTGTTAGAAGTATATTTGCACCCGCCAGCAAGTAAGGAGTACCGTCAACCAACTGCGTTAGTGATCCAGTTAAACCACCCTCGCCAATTGTTGATCCCTTAATAGTCAGTGGGTTTCTAAATCTTTCGTCGGCTAGGCCTATCTGTAGCCCATTTGGTGCTACTACATTGGTAACTGTGTCGTCTCTCGACTGCTTTAGTACCAAAAAATCCTGTTTGCGCAGGTCGCCTTTCGATATATTTTTTGCCATACTCTAACCGAACCTCTACACAATAATTATGTAGATAATAAATTACTAGATCAAATCTCTATAGTTATATCAACCACCTTATTGTTTAGCGGTCCACGGTTTCTAACAATTAGCGGATCTTCGAATTCAGCGCCTTCTCGGTCAAAAAATGGAGCGGATGAAGTGACGTTTGTGGATAGGTTGGAGCAGCTTGTTGCTTCGGGTGCAGCTATTGAGCCATCATCTGCAAAAAACTGTGCTTCGATTGCAAATTCTGTGTTATTTGAAGCGTCGTCAATATAGGCAGTGTTTGGAGCCATTTCAAGCATGTCACGCATTTGTCCGTATCTATCCCGTCGAAAAACATTCCTTGGTTTTCTGTCAACAATATTTGAAAAGCCATATCTAAATCCTCGAATTTTCTCAATTTCAATAGTAGGAGTGTCCCCAGCGGTGTTAACATTTCCAATATGTGCGTTTTGCCTACCCTCGCCGATTCCAAAAAGTATTTTTGCAGTATCTTCTGTGCCAAGTATAAGGTCATTGTCATTAAAAAATATTCTGTTTGTAACGAATCTTGCTTGGTTTGAAAAGGTTGTTGCTAAATCATTTGGATCAATTACACCTGGTATATCGTATTTACTAAGCATTCCAATCTTGAAAGATTGTGAATTCCTACCAATCTGTGTAGACCTTACGCGTCGAACAGAATGATAACGGTCGTGGAAAAAAGTCGGGCCAATGTCTCGGTTACCATCTTCGCCACTTGAACCCGTCTCGGTTCCATCGCCCAACAATATCTGATCATGCTTTGGTACAGAACCTATTTCTGGTTTATCATTTGTGTAATTTGTACCACCCCTTTTATCAATTTGAAAAACGCTTTCCAAGTCAAACAAAAATGAATCAAATTCTGTTTTATCTG
>MDTB01229676.1_pt1 | contig 10117 bp, 8 predicted proteins | sample 811161 | NCBI WGS metagenome assembly MDTB01 (sample SAMN05326650, study PRJNA326480) | marine metagenome | isolation source: seawater | place: Mediterranean Sea | collected 2009
CAACAGCAACAGCAACAGCAACAGCAACAGCAACAGCAACAGCAACAGCAAAATCAATCTGATAATCAGTCAGCAAACAAAAATAGATCTCCTAAGGATAAAATTTCTGAGGAGACCGATGACACTAATCGCAAAAATAAAGATCAGCGTGATAAGGACGAAAAAGATGGGAAATTACAAGAACAATCCAAAATAAAGAAAGATGAATTAAATCAGGCCGAGGATAGTCCGGAGGCTCGCCAGGCGCAGCAAGAACTTGAACAATTACTTAGAAGTATTCCAGACGATCCTGGCGGCCTTCTCAGAGCAAAATTTCGATATCAGGAAAAACTTCGTCGGAACGAGCCTGCGCGACCAATGCCACCAAACAATGAACAATCTCAGCGCTATTGAGTACACTTGAATGCCGATTCATATGATAAACATAGTAAAGATAATCCCCGTGCTCACGAAAATCCTAAAACTATTCGTACCCCGATTTTTTCTAAGAGCGCTGATATTTTTTGCGATTCACGGGTCATGTGCCGTAGCTTCCGGTTTGAGCATCACTGCTGACCGACTTGATATCTTCACCAACGAGAGTGTAAACCTTACTATCCGTTACAATGGTCAGGCGCGATCAGGCGAGCCTGACTTTACAGCCCTTGAAAATGAATTTGAAATTATATCAAGTAACCGTCAGCAGCAATATATCGTGCAAAATGGAGTGGCAGAGTCATTTACCGACTGGAATCTCACACTCATACCCCTCCGAGCCGGCACATTACTGGTGCCTTCTTTAACTTATAGGGGTGAGGTGAGTGATGCTCTCGAGATAAATGTAGCGAAAGTCAATGACCCTGGGAATAGTTTTTCCAAACCAGCAGTTTTTGCAGAAACTGTGGTCGATAAAAAAACTGCGAGAGTACAAGAACAAATCCTCCTGACATCCAGACTTTTTTATTCAATCCCTCTAACAGATTTCAGCTTAACCCCACTGACGATACCTGATGGCATCCTCGAGGAATTTCAGGATAAGCAGTATACAAAGAGAATAGATGGGCGTGAATATGGAGTGATTGAAAAAAGTTACGCAATTTTTGCAGCCGCCAGTGGGCAGATGAATGTGTCGGGGCAGCGTTTTGAGGCTTATGAGGCGCCAAGCAGACGTCAATTTGGTGTCTTCAATCAGCGAGGGAAAAAAATAGTACGGATCACTAATGACACAATATTAGAGATCCTAGATCGGCCGGAGGAATTTTCGGGTGACAATTGGTTGCCGACAAAAAAGCTAGAGCTTACCGAAATTTGGAACGGAGATATCGCGAAATTAAAGGTAGGAGAGCCAATCACTCGTAGCATTACGGTGACGGCTGATGGTTTAACTGGGGCACAGATTCACCCCCTAACAATCAAAGCACCTGAAGGTTATAGAATTTACCCAGACCAACCACAAATCGAAACAAGAACCAGAAACAATAACGTAATTGGGGTAAGAATCGAATCCATGGCAGTGGTGCCGAGTCGTGCAGGCCGACTGGAAATACCATCGATATATGTCGACTGGTGGAACACAGAATCAAAAACTATTGAGCGCACCGTTATCGAGAGTAAAGTTCTCGAGATTGAAGGTAGTGAGAGTCGTCCGGATCCCTTGGCTATTGACGAAACAGGTATCTCGTCTTTAAAAGAGAATCATACCGCAACATCCTCAGCTCAGCCTGAGACCAGAACAACACAATGGCCTCTAATTTTTTCAGTCATCGCAAATGTGACACTCCTCGCATCCATAATCGCCATGGGAGTGATCCAGCGGCGAAATCCTGGAAAAGAAGTTGGAAGCTCAGAGAAATCTAATCTCACGATTTCTAATTGTCTTAACACCATTAGTAATACAGCTAAAGATAAAGATTATATTAGGATGCGGCAAGCGATAATAAAATGGGGGCAGACGCTACGTGGCGATACTGCTCCGCTAACACTAAGATCGCTCGCGGCAGAATTAGGAAACGAGAATTTACAAACATATTTTGCACTTTTAGACTCTCAATTGTACGGAAATCAAGACGAGCAGCTGCTAGATCTTGAGAAACTGATTCGAGAAATCAAACGTGAAACTAGTTTATCAGCCAAAAGAAATGATCTTGAGGATCGATTACCAGCGCTCTATCCGAACTAGTTAAGTCGCTACCCACCAATATTTTTGTTACGATTCGCATACATAAAATTTCTGGGAAAGCGCAATGGGGGGTGATGATACCAACACGCACGCCAAGTCATATTGGAGGGCTAATGTTTGGCTTCTGATTCAACTTCTTGTAATTTGGGGTTTTGTGTCCTTCGGTTGCAGCATCATGCTAGTCGACTGGCTTGATCAGTTTTCCTTTTTCGGCTTCAAACTTGGTTTCTGGTTTTCTCAACAAGGTGCCATTTTAGTGTTTATTTGTCTTATTTTTTTCTATGCAAAACAGATGAACACTTTAGATAAAAAATTCACATCCTCCGAGTCAAAAAGGAATGGTGAGAAACAATCTTGAATACGCAAACATTAACTTTTCTGCTTGTAGGATCATCTTTTGCACTCTACATCGGTATCGCAATTTGGTCTCGCGCTGGATCAACAAGAGACTTCTATGTAGCTGGTGGAGGTGTAAGCCCAATAGCCAATGGTATGGCGACCGCAGCCGACTGGATGAGCGCAGCCTCATTTATTTCTATGGCAGGTATAATTGCTTTTCTTGGGAGAGATGGTTCTGTTTACCTGTTGGGTTGGACAGGAGGATATGTACTTTTAGCGCTTCTTCTAGCCCCATACTTAAGAAAGTTTGGTCGTTACACAATTCCTGATTTCATCGGAGAAAGGTACTACTCGCGAACCGCTAGATTGGTCGCAGTTCTGTGCTTAATATTTGTCTCCTTTACCTACATTGCCGGCCAAATGCGGGGGGTCGGCATCGTTTTTTCCCGTTTCCTAGAGGTTGAGGTTACTACCGGAGTCTTAATAGGAATGGCAATTGTTTTCATGTATGCCGTGCTTGGGGGTATGAAAGGGATTACGTACACACAGGTGGCTCAGTATTGCGTCTTGATTTTTGCTTATCTGGTACCCGCGATTTTTATATCAATAATGGTTACAAACAATCCTGTTCCACAATTAGGGTTTGGTTCACTAGTAAATGATGGTTCAAATATTTCGGTACTGCAGAAACTAGATTCTGTGATCGCTGATTTAGGTTTCTCGCCATATACCGAGGGCCAAAAATCTACAGTTGATATGCTGGCAATTACGGCAGCATTGATGTTTGGCACTGCTGGATTACCGCATGTTCTTGTTCGTTTTTTCACAGTTCCAAAGGTCTCAGATGCCCGTTTGTCAGCCGGCTATGCCCTCGTCTTCATTGCAATCCTCTACACTACGGCTCCAGCCGTTGCTGCTTTCGCCAGACTTAACTTTGTAGATACAATTCACGAAACGCCCTACGAAAATGCGCCCTCTTGGTTCTCTCAATGGGAATCTATAGGACTTGTTGCATGGAAGGACAAAAATAACGACGGAGTGATGCAATATGGTGTTGGCCAAGCACTTGTGCCCACAAAGCCGACCTTTTTAGACGAGCGAGGCACGAGCGGCGAGAGACTACTAGCAAACAGTCCCTCAGAGAGCAATAACGAGATATATATCGATAGAGACATAATTGTGCTTGCAAATCCTGAAATTGCCGAGCTACCCAATTGGGTTATTGCATTGGTAGCCGCTGGGGGCGTTGCTGCGGCTCTATCAACAGCGGCGGGTTTACTACTAGTAATCTCAAGTGCCATTTCCCATGACTTGCTCAAAAAGACCTTCATGCCAAAAATCAATGACCGCCAAGAATTATTCTGTGCTCGAATCGCCGCTGCCATAGCTGTATTTGTGGCAGGTCTATTTGGAATCTATCCCCCCGCGTTTGTGGCTCAAGTGGTCGCATTTGCCTTTGGCCTAGCCGCAGCGTCGATCTTTCCCGCTCTATTCCTTGGTATCTTTGTGAAGTCAATCACCCGAGAAGGCGCAATCACCGGGATGTTGACAGGCTTACTATTTACTTTCTGTTATATTGTATTTTTCAAATTTATTGAGCCTTCTCAAAATACTCCGGAAAATTGGATGCTCGGAATCTCACCAGAGGGTATCGGCACAATAGGAATGCTACTCAATATGACTATAACTCTTACAGTTAGTCGATTCACGCCCGGACCACACGAAAATGTTGTTAACCTTATAAATGAGCTAAGACTACCGCCTTCAGAATCAAGAAACACTTAACAAATGAAAACCAACTTATAGCGACTTCAACACGACCTCACTTATATCCTTGGAGAGATCCGGTAGCTCAGATAAACGCTGTAATGCACGTCTCATCAGTCTTGAATGAGGCGCTATATATCTTCTCCATCGTGTGAGAGGCACAACCAGCCGAGCACCGATCTGTGGATTAATGTCATTTAAAATCTTAATATGATTCTCAAGAAAATCATAGCCAGTGCCGTTCTGTTTATGGAAATTAATAAGATTATTGCCACAAAATGAGCCGATAACGCTTCGAACTTTATTGGGATTTCTGATGTCAAATAACGAATGTTTCAACAATTCTTCGACTCGAACCAGTGTGTTTTTTTGGAAACTTGCAGACTGAATCTGAAACCATATGTTCATCGCAAGTGTTTCATGTTTCCACTGACACTCAAACCGCTCGGTTGCTATTCTTGCGTAATTCACAGAGCGAGAACAATTAACCAGACACCTTAAGGCAGAGGACTGATCCGTCATATTATCTGATTCTTTAAATTGTTGCCAAGCTAGCTCAACCCCTAATTCAGTGTACATTAGGTAATCTAAAACAGTGTTTTTAAGACTACGCACGCCGATCTGTGAAGAAGCTGGTTCATAGGTCTGGTAACTGTTCTGCGCATGGTAAACCGCCTCCAATTTTGCTCCTAATTTTTCTGCCAAAGATGACCGCAAAGTTTCCCTCCGCCTATGAATTGCTTCCGGATCTACGCCATTCTTTTTATCGTGGAGAAGCGGTTCTCCAGGAAGTTGTAACATCAACGCAACCAACGCAGGATCCATGTCTTCTTCAGATAGTAGCTGCTCATAGGTAGTTAATAATATTTCCTCTTGAGGACAAGTGTCCCTCCCAAAAAGATTGCTTGGCTCACGAAATACGCGAAAAGCAAGCTGTTGACAGGCATCCCACCGGATAAATCCATCAGTATCTTTAGCCGATAATAATGCCAGTTCCTCATCAGAGTACTGATAATTTAGTTTTACGGGAGCCGAGAATCCCCGAAGAAGAGCTGGAATCGGTCTAGAAGATATATTTTCAAAAGCCACACTTTGTTTTTTATCTAAGAGTTTAAACATTATCTCTTTATCACCAACGGTATTGAGTCGATGTGACTCTCCGTTAGAGTTCAGCAACCCTAATCGAATTGGAATTAAAAACGGCTTCTTGTCAAATTGCCCTGGGGTATCGGGGCAACTCTGTTCGAAAGTAAGCATAAATCTTTGCGAATTCTCTGAGTATTCAGACGAGACTGAGACGATTGGGGTTCCAGACTGTTTATACCAAAGCCTGAATTGCTCTAAATTTATACCACTTGTGTCCTCCATAGCCCGAACAAAATCCTCAATCGTGACAGCCTCACCATCATGCCTATCAAAGTAAAGGTCTGTGGCTGACCTGAACTGTTCCGCTCCCAATAAGCTATGCAACATGCCAACTATTTCAGCCCCTTTCTCATAAATGGTTACCGTGTAAAAATTATTTATCTCAAGATAAGAATTAGGCTGAACAGGATGCGACATAGTTCCTGCATCCTCCGCAAACTGATGGGTACGCAAAAATGAAACATCTTGTATACGCTTGACTGTCGGAGAATTCATATCCGCAGAGAACTGTGCATCTCGAAAAACTGTGAAGCCCTCTTTCAAACTCAATTGAAACCAGTCTCGACATGTAACTCGATTTCCAGACCAGTTATGAAAGTATTCATGCGCCACTATTGCCTCGATGTTTTGAAACGAAGCATCTGTAGTGATTTTTGGATCCGCGAGGACTGCCGAAGTATTAAAAATGTTCAGTCCCTTATTCTCCATAGCACCCATATTGAAATCATCTACCGCAACAATCATGAAAATGTCGAGGTCATACTCACGGCCATAAGTGGTTTCATCCCATCTCATGGATTTTTTCAACGAATTCATAGCATGCTCACACTTGCCGAGGTCTTTTTCCTCCACATAAATCTGTAGTGAAACACTTCTACCACTCGAAGTTACGAAGCGATCCTCAACGCATCCAAGTTTGCCTGCAACCAATGCAAACAGATATGAGGGCTTTGGAAATGGGTCTTGCCATGTGATCGAATGAGTCCCATTATCTAGCTCCTCACGATTAATCGGGTTACCGTTGGAAAGCAGCACCGGATACTTTTTTTTATCCGCAATAATCTTTGTGAAAAATATCGACATAACATCAGGTCGGTCAAGATAGAAAGTAATATTCCTAAAACCTTCCGCCTCACATTGGCTACAGAACATGTCGCGTGACCGGTACAACCCGTTCAAAGCTGTATTATCTTGAGGTTTTATATTTACGATGGTTTGTAACACAAACTGTTCGGAAGGCTCAAAGATCGCTAATCTTCCACCTTCCAAGCTATAGGCGGTTTTAGGAAGTAATACAGCATCAATCGAGATACTTTCTAAATCCAAATCTAACGAACCATCGAGAAACAGGGGCGATACCAAACAATTAAAAGTCTTCGGATTTCTTCTGATGTGGAGTTTAGATGTAACGACAGTAAACGCATCACCTAGATCAAAACAAAGTTCAGTCTTATCGATGAGAAACTCTGATTCGCGATAATCTTCCAGATGAACCATTTCTGATAATGCGTCTTTCACTGTAAATTCCTTCACCTAAAAGGTTTATCTTTGGCGATAATTTCCACAAATCGAAAATATTTTAATATTCAATCTCTCCAATTCAATAAATCGGTGTCGCCCTTAATTTTTGTGCTACAACTGTCAACGCGCGAGGCGATAAAACCAGTGCGCTGACTTTCCGGTATATCCGACTCAAACTCGATAATTGCCTGAATACAAATCTCTTTTTGATCCACCGATAATCCACTGCCATCGGGCCACCTTCCGATTTCCACGGCTCTCTTAAATGTTTGGTAAACCTCAGGCGTAAGACTGCGTGCTAAATTTCTAAATTTCATTCCAGTAACCTATAAATTTTTTTCTATATGAAGACACTGAGTTTTTTAAGGTAAACGCCTGCTAGTTGGAATTAATTGACCGAGAGGCCATAAAACCGAAAACAAGGCCCAGAAACATGCCCGTTAACAAGCCAACAAAATGGGCTGCATTAGCTACACCAACGCCCAAAGCATAATCCAATGCTCCGCTCATGCAAATTAAGAGCCACAGAAGCATGAACCCTACTAACTCTTTTGGTAAAAATAAATGGTAATTCGGCGCAAGCCAGTGATGCACCCACAGGTACCCCAGGAGCCCATAAATTACCCCCGACATACCACCAAATCGAACGGAACCAGACCAAAAATATTGACCCACATTCGAAATTATTGCGATACATAAAATCAGAATTAAACACTGCACATGCCCCGCATGTCTCTCCACTTTAGCGCCGAGAAGTGCTAGCCAAAGGGCATTGAAGACAAAATGAATAATGCCAAAGTGTAGAAAGATCGGAGTCACTAAACGCCAATATTCACCACCATCCAAGCCTCCAAAAACAAACATTTGAGGTAACGAAAATATATACGTTCCTGTGAGGTACCCAAGAAACATCATTCCAAGGATTGCTGAGATGACGGGTTGGTCGAGAGCATAACTGCAGAGACGAGAATTAAAGACAGAGGTTTTCGGTTGTTCATCACTCATTTTCAACGGTCGTTCCTAATCTGCTTCCCCATCCTAATTTGGACCGACAAACGCTAAAAAAGCTGTTATCTTTGGGATGGATAAAAACAATCTCCTTACTGTGTTTAAAGACTCGAATTTTGTCACCCGGCTTCGCATTAAAATTATTTTGCCCGTCGAAAGTCAGTCTTGGTTCAAAATTGTTACGGGCCCCAACATAAATCTCGATCTGCGCATCTCCAGGCAACGCTATGGGCCGACTACTCAGCGTATGGGGATTTAAGGGCACTACAGAAAAGGCATCCAACTCCGGAAACAGCAAAGGTCCTCCTGCAGACAAAGCGTATGCAGTGGATCCAGTGGGCGTAGCGACAATTAGTCCATCTGACCGTTGGCTATAGGCGAATGTTCCATCAACGTAAAGTTCAAATTCTAGCATACTCAGCGGCATGCCGGGATGGAGGACAACCTCATTAAGAGCGATCCCACTCTCCATTTGATTACCATCCCTTATGATATTCACCTCAAGCATGAAACGCTTTGTGCTCTGAAATTCACCATGCAGAACCGGCATGACACGGTAATCTATATCGTCTGGCGAAATATCTGTAAGAAAACCTAAACGGCCACGATTAATACCTAAAAGTGGGATATCTGCTGAAGCCAATTTTCTAGTAGCGCTTAGCATACTTCCATCGCCACCTACAACCACCCCCAAATCAACTCGTCCCGAAAATTCTTCGATAGTCATTGAGATAGTATCTGAGCGTCCCATCAAATTAGCAGCTCCCTCATCAAATATTATTTGTGAGCCAGCAGCCAAGAAAATTCGCTCAAGATTATTCAACGAATCTAAAACTGCTGGCACATCAAGACTTGCAATTAGACCAATACGGCCAAATTTCAACATGCTAAAAATATTCCCTGATCTAATGTGTAATAATTTTAATAGTTCGTAACTCTAATTTAGAGTCAGGTAATATGATAGCACGACCTCAATATGTTTATATCCCGCATCATTATTAGTTAAAGCCAAAATCTTGCTATCCCAATATTTTAGTTAACATGAAAACAGCTACACTATGACGATAGTTTATTAGGGCCCTCGAGCCCATGTTGCGAGCGTCTTTATCGGAAAATAATATGCGCAAAGACTTTTTTAGTATTATCGATGAACAATCCCAATCAATCGCACTGATTGGGATGCCGGGTTCCGGAAAGAGTACCATAGGCAAACTTCTCGCGAAATCTCTGGGATGGCAGTTCGTTGATACGGACGACCAAATTCAGTTACAAGCCGGGGTATGTCTACAAGATATATTGGATCAATCAGGATATCTCTCTCTCAGGGAACTTGAGGAGACAACACTATGCAAAATGCTAATAAGGCGAAGGACCGTGGTAGCCACCGGAGGGAGTGCCGTCTACTCAAAAAAAGCCATGAGACATATCAGTCGAAATACTATTATAATTTACCTTCAGGCGTCGGTGCCAACTCTTCTAAACCGGATCGATAACCTCGACAATCGCGGTATAGCGTGCGAGCCCAATCAAACTTTCGAGGACCTTTTTACGGAAAGAAGTTTGCTTTACCATAAGTACTCTGATCTGTGCGTAAACTGCGGCAAATCCACCGTTGCACAAACCGTAGCTGAAGTAAGCGCTCAATTATATGACTACTTGAGGACAGACCGCAGTGACGACACAAGATAATCAATATTACCGGAATTTATGCCCGCCATATTTACTCGCGTAGAGGAGACGATATATATCCCAAATTGATGGCGTAAAGTAGACAACTGCGACTCGTTGATTCCTAGAAAAGAAAACATGCCTCTTTGATCTCTAATATGATTAAAATCCATGCCTGCATCATTGTCGCAAATACGATCCGTCAGCAGACAACGCATTGAAATGATACGTTCCCGCATTTCACTCAATTCTTCTTCCCAACTTCGCCGTAATTCTGCATCACCCAAAATCATAGCTACCAATAGAGCACCATGCGCCGGAGGCATCGAATATAGCTGTCTCGCTACCGCCATTGCCTGGCTCAAAACTATCTCGGCCTCGGCACTTGTTTCGGATAGAAAGGTTATGGACCCTGTGCGTTCTCTGTAAAGACCGAAGTTTTTTGAGCAAGAGGATGCAACAATTAATTCAGGCACAGAACTGGCCATAGCTCGGATGCCATATGCGTCA
>MDTB01106769.1_pt1 | contig 10116 bp, 9 predicted proteins | sample 811161 | NCBI WGS metagenome assembly MDTB01 (sample SAMN05326650, study PRJNA326480) | marine metagenome | isolation source: seawater | place: Mediterranean Sea | collected 2009
AGGTGGGACATAATAAATGCAGTCAAAAAATTTTATGCAGACAAAAAAAATAAAGAATTAAACGAAAATTCTCTAGAGGATTATTTAGAAACAAAAAGGTTTCCTAATCCAGATTTAATAATAAGATCTGGAGGAGAACAAAGATTGAGTAATTTCTACCTCTGGCAGTCTTCTTATTCAGAACTTTATTTTTCTAATAAACTTTGGCCAGATTTTAATAAAAAAGATTTTGATGATGCTCTCGCGGATTTTGTAGGCAGAAAAAGAAAGTTTGGAGTAGTAACAGGATAAGAATGAAAAGAGTCATTACTGGACTGATTTTAGGCCTCTTTGTTCTTTTTTTTGTTTTTTTCACAAGCGACACCCTCTTTCAAATAATTTTAGCTGGCATATTAGGATATTCCTTATTTGAGCTCTTTAAAATAAAAAGAAAAAAAAGCATCTTTCTATGGATCATTTTTATTATGATTCTTGTCAATATATCTCTAATATTTCCTATATCGAGCTCATCAGGCAGAAGCTTTTTTTTTACAGCATTGCTAATTTCAGTATCTACAGATACTTTTGCCTTGATTTTTGGAAAACTTTTAGGCAAAAGATTTATCTTCCCATCTATAAGTCCAAATAAAACCTTAGAGGGAACCTTGTTGGGATTGGCGATTACAAGTTTCTTGTTTCTTTTGTCTGGATATTTGTTCATTGAATTACAAATGATAGGCTCAGAGATTTTTTCAGAATTCCTAGTTATATCCCTGCTTATAGATTCATTCGGTTATCTGATAACCTTATTTATAATTCTGATTTCTTCTTTAGCAAGTATTGTCGGAGACTTGCTTGCAAGTAAATCTAAAAGATTAATGGGTATCAAGGATTTTGGAAATTTGTTGCCGGGGCATGGAGGCGTGCTTGACAGAATAGATAGTCACATCATTTGCATGCCTGTTTTTTTCATTTTTTATAGCCTAATTTGATGCAGAAAGTAGTACTACTTGGATCTACAGGATCGGTTGGAAAATCCTCTCTTGAAGTCATTGAAAAAAATAAAGACGAATATGAAATTGCTTGTTTAGTTGCTTTTTCTAATGAAGATTTGATAAAAGCACAAGCAAAAAGACATAAGAAAGCAAAAATATACTTAGAAAAACCAAAAGATAAAATTTCAAGTAAGAAACTTATCAACAAGAATGATCTTCTAAAATTAATTTCCGGTAAGGATGTAGACACAGTAATAGCTGCCATTTCAGGTTCTGAAGGTTTAGAGCTAATCCATCATTCCATAGAATCAGGAAAGAAAGTTTTAATCGCAAATAAAGAACCATTGGTCATGGCTGGCGAATTTATTGTTGATGAAGCAAAAAAACATGGAGCCCAAATCATTCCAATTGATTCTGAACATTGCTCAATCCATCAAAGCATTCAAGGTAAAAAAGAAAACTCTATATCTAAAATTACTTTAACTTGCTCAGGCGGTCCCTTCTATAGTTTACCCAAATCACAATTTAAAAATATTTCCTCAAAGCAAGCTTTAAAACATCCTATATGGAAGATGGGACGAAAAATTACTATAGATTCTTCCACTTTGATGAATAAAGCTCTAGAAATAATAGAGGCAAAGTATTTATTTAGAGAAGACCCCAATAAGATTGAGGCTATTATTCATCCTGAAGGACTTATTCACTCTTTAGTCGAGTTTTGTGATGGTACAATTTTAGCAGCCATGGCTTTGCCAGATATGAAGATTCCGATATCTTATGGTCTTGGCTTCCCGGATATACTTGAAAACGATGTAAAAAAAATTAATTTGCAGAAATTAAAAAATCTAAGTTTTAAACCAATAGATCCTAAAAAGTTCCCATCTATAGATTTTGCATACTTTGCCTTAAATCATGAAAAAGGGATGCCAATTATTTTAAATGCAGCAAATGAGATAGCTGTAGAATTATTTCTGAAAAATAAAATTAGCTTTTTAAATATATATAAGCTAATTTCATCCACCCTTAATTATGCAGATAAGAGTAATATGGATTTAACTTCTGTATCATTACCATCAATTTTAGAATTTAATGAAGAGGCAAAAAAAATTGCCTTAAATTTTGCACCTAAAAATATCAGATGACGTTTCTTGTATACATATTTTCTTTTTTAGCACTTATTTCGATAATTGTTTTCATTCATGAACTTGGACACTTTTCGTTTGCTCGTCTTTTTGGCGTAAGAGTATTGGATTTTTCTATAGGATTTGGAAAATCAATCAAAAGTTGGGAAACAAAATCTAAGACCGTTTTTAACCTAAGATTATTACCCTTTGGTGGATATGTAAAAATGAATGGAGAAGAAATTTCGGATAAATCTCAATCAGGCGATTCTTATGCTTCAAAAAAGTATTACCAAAAATTATTGATAACTTTAGGAGGGCCAATCTTTAACTTTATTTTGGCTATAGTAATTTTTTTTACTATCAATCTTTTTGGAATTTATAAAATTATGCCAATTGTTGGAGACGTTCTTCCAAATTCAATCGCATATAAACAAGGGATTGAGAAAGGAGATTTGATTTCAAAAATTGACGGTACCAAGATATCTTCTTTTTCCGATGCACAACTTGCTCTTTCTAAAAGGTTAGGTGAATCAGGAGACTTGGAAATAGAGATTTTAAGAAATGAAAATTCTTTTGAATTTTACCTGTCGATAAATAATTGGCTCAGCTCAAAAGAACCTTCAAATCTCTTATACGAACTAGGAATTTTTCCACCCTTAGAACCAATAATTGGCTCAGTTATGGAAGCAAGTCCCGCTGCAGAGGGAGGAATAAAACCTGGTGACAAAATTCTAGAAATAAGTAATAAACCCATTACTTATTGGGGAGACATTAGAAAAGAAATAAATAAGTCTAAAGGTAACGAGATTTTAGTAAAAATTCTTAGAGGTAATGAAATTAATACATTGGGCATAAAACCAAATCTTTCTGAAAACACTTTTAATTGGCAAATTGGAGTCAGCTCATCATACGAGCTTAGCGATAAAGCAAGAGTTTTGGAGAAGTACTCCCTGAAGGATTCTTTAAAAAACTCCATTTCACAGACTTACAGTGTAATTGAAAACTCAATCACGTTTATAAGCAAAATTATTTTTGGACAAGTTTCAACAAAAAACTTAGGAGGTCCAGTAATGATAGGCCAATATGCTGGCGAATCTGTAATCTATGGCGGTTTTTATTCTTTCTTTTATTTGACTGCCTTAATAAGTATCAGTCTTGGCATCGTTAATTTATTTCCTTTGCCAGTTTTAGATGGAGGCCAAGCACTTATTCTAACCATTGAAAAAATAATTGGCAGAGATATCCCTGTTAGAATACTTGAATTCTTTTATAGACTTGGAACTGCTTTTTTAATCTTTCTTTTTGTTTTTGTTTTTTTCAATGATATTTTTAGAATTCTTAGCTAGCAAAAAAATGTTTAAGCGGTTTTTTATATTTTTAATTCTTTTCTCTCCATACTCATATCTTCAAGATACTAATTCATGGGTAATCGATGACATAAGGATTACAGGACTTCAAAGAGTTTCAGCAGGAAGTGTATTTGCAGTAATGCCAGTTGGTTTAGGAGATGAAATTAATAAAAACATTTTCAAAGAAATTGCTTCATCTATCTTTGAGACAGGAAAGTTTGACGATGTTAAATTAGGAAGAGATGGAAATGCTTTGCTTATTGATCTTCAAGAAAGGCCAACTATTGATGAAATAGTCATAGATGGCAATAAACAAATTAAGACAGATGACCTCTTGGATGGCCTTAAAAAATCAGGAATATCGGAAGGAGCCCTATACAAAAGATCTGTATTTGAAAGTTTGAGTGTTGAGTTGGAAAGGCAGTATTCTTCGCAAGGAAAATACTCTGCTGAGGTAAAAGTCTCTACTGAAGATCTCCCAAAAAATAGGATAAAGCTTTCGGTGATTATTGATGAGGGAGAATCAGCAACTTTAAGAAAAATTAATATAGTAGGGAATAAATTATTAGAAGATCAGGAAATCCTAGACGAATTTAAGCTTAAAGAAAAAAATTGGCTTTCTGTTTTTAGTAGAGGATCTGGATACTCAAGAGAAAACTTAAAAGGGGATCTCGAAACTTTAGAGTCGATATATAAAAACCAAGGATATTTAAAATTTAATGTTGACTCTACTATGGTATCAATTTCTAAAGACAAGAAAGATATTTATATCACAATCAAGGTCACCGAAGGAGAGGTCTATAGGGTTAGCGATGTAAAGTTAGCTGGAGATCTTGAAGATAAGGAAATTTTTGTAAGAAGTTTAATACAGATTCCTGTAGATGAGATTTATATAGAAGGATTTTTAAAAGCTACTGAAGATAGAATTACAAACTTACTGGAAAATCTTGGCTATACCAACGCCGAGGTGTCTACTTCTAAAGATATAAATGAGAAAGATAAAACGGTAGCTCTTACTTTGTTCGTCGATCCAGGACAGCGAACCATGGTGAATCGAATTTCTTTTGAAGGAAACGAAAGAACTCACGATGTTGTTCTCAGAAGGGAAATGCGTCAAATGGAAAAAAGCTGGGTATCTAATAATTTACTTGAAACTTCAAAATTAAGATTAGACAGACTTGGTTTTTTTAAAAATGTGAAATACGAAAAAAATTCTGTCCCAGGCTCTACCGATGAAGTTGATGTGATTTTTAAAGTTGAAGAACAATTTTCAGGCTCCATCGGAGGATCCCTTGGTTATGGTGCATATGGTTTTAATTTAGGTGCTAATTATTCAGAAAAAAATGCTTTTGGAACAGGAAATTCAGTTTCAGTAGGAGTTAATTACAGCGAATGGCGTCAAGACGTGTCCTTTAATTTCTTTGATCCTTATTTCACGATTGATGGAATCGGGCTTGGATATGGAGCATTTTATAGAAAAACAGATTATGGAAACTTCAACATTGCAGCTTATAACACCGATTCTTATGGCGGCAGTGTTAGGTTTGACTTACCTATCAGCGAAATAGAGGGGCTTGGACTTTCTTTAGGATATGACAATACCAAGCTAGCAACAAACCTTTATAGCTCTAGACAAATCATAGATTTTTACAATTCAGAGGGACGAAATTTTACAACCTATAATGCTTCGGTTTCATGGAGAAGAATTACTTTGGATAGAGGTGTGTTTCCAACGAGCGGGTCAAGCAATGCAATCTCTTTGTCTTTGTCTTTACCTGGTAGTAATTTAAACTATGGAAGATTTACCCATGATTTTAAATATTTTGAACCGCTGCCTAGAGGTTTAATTTTTGGTTATCGTTCAAAAATTGGGTATTTGTTTGCCTATGGCGATACAAATACCGCGCCTCCATATCAGTATTTCTATGCCGGAGGTATGAGATCTGTTAGAGGTTTTAAACAGAATTATTTAGGTCCAAAAGCTGTCTATTCTTCTGGATTTAGCCCAAACAGGCAAAGACCTGTTGGAGGTCCTTACAGCGTAACAGGAGGCTTTGATTTAATCATTCCATTGACTTTTGTTCCTGATCCTCGTTCTATTAGGGGTTCAGTTTTTCTTGATTATGGAAATGTTTTTAGTGATGGATGTCGTTCTTATGAAACAAACTGCTACGAATTTGACCTATCTGAATTGAGGTATTCTATTGGAGTTGGAGTTACTTGGATAACAGCTTTAGGCCCATTATCGTTTGCAGTATCTTCTGTTTTTAACGATTCACCAACTGATAGGACAGAAACTTTTCAGTTTGAAATTGGCACACAATTTTAAAAAAAATAGGAATTTTCTTTACCAAAAGTGTAAACTTCAATACCTTTTTTAATTTAAAATAGTTCTCTACGAGGGGTTAGATATGAAAAACATCAAAAGAATATTTATTTTTATTTCTTTGTCATTTTTTGGTAGTTCAGCTTTTTTATCGGAAGGAATCGCTGTAATTGATTACAATGCAATTTTCTTAGGAACTGATTTGGCAAGAGAGCGTATCGATGACTTGAGAGATTCTTCTGACTATAAAGACCTGACTGATGAAGCACAATCTAAAGATAGCGAGAGAATAAAACTTGCTGAAAAACTAAAGAAGGATGAATCTACTCTTTCTGATGCAGAAAAAGAAGAAATTTTGAAAAAAATTCAAACTCTCTATCAAAGCATCCAGCTCTTATCTCAACAAATACAAGCAAAGGAACAAGAAGTTACGCAAAAACTCCAGGCTGATCAGGCAGAAGTTGTGCAAAAAGTTGTAAATGAATTGATTAAAGCAAAAAAAATTAAGATGCTTTTGAATTCTCAAGCGTTACTTGCTTTTGATAGATCAGATGAAAAAGTTAACTTAACACCTGAAGTTGTAGACCTAATAAATAAAGAACAGAAGAAATAGTTAAGTTTGTCCAAAAAATCTTTTAAGCTTTCAGAAATTTCAGATTTTTTGGGGGGCCAATTAGTCGGAGATGGCTCAAAGATTGTTTCTGAGATAAAAACTTTATTGGAGGCTGATAAAGGCTCTATTTCTTTTATCTACAATAAAAAGTTTAGAAAAGATCTCGAGACAACATCTGCCTCTGCAGTCCTCATTTCAAAAGAATATATTGAATATTGTCATGTAGATTATATTCTTGTAGCAAATCCTCACGAATCCTATGCAAAACTGACGCAATTGTTTTCTGGAAATTTGAGAAACGAAACTCTAAACAAAAATTATGTAGATTCATATTCAAAAGATGAGATAGAAATTGGAAACAATGTCTATATCGGTAAAAATGTAATAATTGAAAAAGGAACTAAAATTAACTCCGGAGTCTTTGTAGGAAACAATGTTTTTATTGGAGAAGACACCTACTTACACCCAAATGTTTGTCTTTACCATTCAATTAGGATTGGTAAAAAAAATATAATTCATGCAAATTCAGTAATTGGCTCTGATGGCTTGGGTTTTGCAAAATCTGAAAATTCATGGGAAAAGATAGAACATCTAGGATCTGTTGAGCTAAGAGACAATGTAGAGGTAGGAGCTTCTTGCACCATTGATAGGGCATCTCTAGGTACTACACTTTTAAACAGCGGTGTTAAGTTAGATAATCAAGTTCATATTGCACATAACTGCAATATCGGAAAAAACACCATAATAGGAGCAAAGACGGCGATAGCAGGGAGTACAGTAATCGGAGAAGATTGTTTAATTGGAGGCGGCTGTGGAATTGTTGATAATATAAAAATCGAAAATGGTGTGAGAATAAACCCAATGTCATATATAACCAGATCAATAAAGAAACCTGGCATTTACTCCGGAGGCGCAGTGGTTTTAGAACACTCAAAATGGCTGAAACATATTACAATTCAAAAAAAAGAATTCGATGATTGATATTGAAAAAATTAAAACATTATTACCTCACCGTTATCCGTTCTTGCTTGTAGATAGAGTTGAAGAACTGGAAGAACACAAATATATAAAAGCTTATAAAAATATTACTAACAGCGAACCTTTTTTTCTTGGTCACTTTCCAAATAGATCTGTTATGCCGGGTGTTTTAATCCTGGAAGCTCTTGCTCAGGCTTCGGGAGTGTTGGGTTTTGTTTCAATGAACAAAACACCTCAAGAAGGTTCAATGTATTATTTCGTAGGTGCAGATAAATTAAGGTTTAAAAATCCTGTAATACCAGGAGACAAACTTACACTCGAATCAACTAAAATTTCTGAGAAAGCAGGTATTTGGAAATTTGACTGTAGGGCAACTGTTGGAGAAAAATTTATTTGTTCTGCAATTGTACTTTGTGCTGATCGTCCTAAATGATTCATTCTTCTGCTCACATAGATGCGTCTGCTGAAATAGATGAAGGTGTTTCTATAGGTCCTTATTCAGTAATAGGTCCAAATGTAAAAATAAAATCTGGTACTGTCATTGAGGGAAATGCTTTTGTCCATAAGAACACCTTTATTGGTAAAGATAATCTTATTTATCCTTTTGCAAGTGTAGGAGGCGATCCTCAAGATTTAAAATATCAAGGAGAAGATACTTTTCTGGAAATTGGCGACCAAAATGAAATTAGAGAAGGATCAACAATCAATAGAGGTACTGTTCAAGAAAATGGAAAAACCATAATTGGTAACAATAACTTATTGATGGCTTACACTCATGTTGCTCATGATTGTATTTTAGAAGACGATATAGTTATGACAAATAATGCAGGGGTTGCTGGAGTTGTTAAAGTTGGTAGGGGAGCAAGGCTTAGTGGTTTTACACTAGTTCACCAATTCTGCCATATAGGAAGTTATAGTTTCAGTGCTTTAGGAACAATTATTACTAAAGACGTACCTGCTTATGTAAGAGTAAGCGGCAATCCTGCAATTCCAAGAGGCTTAAATACTGTGGGCATTCAAAGACAAAATCTTTCTAAAGAAGCAATGGATGCCTTAAAAGAGTCTTATAAAATTTTGTATCTCAGAAAAAACAAACTTAAAGACGCAAAACTAGAAATTATCTCGAAATTTAAAAATGTCAAAGAAATGGATCTTTTTATTGAGAGCATTTCAAATACTGAAAGAAGCATAGTTCGTTAAAGGTTAGAAAATTTTGAAAATCGCAGTTTGTGCAGGCGAAAAATCTGGAGATGCTCTAGGATACGAACTCCTTGTTGATTTAAAAGACAATATCGAAAACTTAGAGGTTATTGGCGTAGGTGGACCACTTATGGAAGGTCAGGGGTTAAAAAGTTTTTTTCCTATTAAAGAAATTTCCTATATGGGTTTAATTGATCCGTTATTAAATTTAAGAAAAATTTTAAAATTAAGAAAAAATTTTATAAATTTTCTTAAAAAAGAGAATCCTGATGTTTTTATTGGAATAGATAGTCCGTCTTTTAATAGCGGCATTTGTAAAGCTTTAAGAAGAGATACTAATATCAAAACTATTCAATATGTATGTCCACAGTTTTGGGCATGGCGATATGGAAGAGTGCATAAGTTCAATTCTTTGTATCATAGGGTTTTCTCACTATTTCCCTTTGAGTCTCTATTATTAAAGAAACATGGTGTTAATTTTTCTTATGTAGGCCACCCTCTTGCTAAAAATTTATCAGTAGGCTCAAATGAAGAGGAATTGAGAAAAAACCTAGGTATCCCATTAAATAAAAAGGTGATCGCGATCTTACCTGGCAGTAGAAAATCCGAAATATATCATCATTCAAAACCATTAGTAGACTTCATTAATACATATAAAAAGCAAAATGCTGATGTAGAAATTATATTGGCCTTGAATAAAGAGTCTGATCTTTTTGGTGAGTTAAAACAATTATCAAAAAAAATAAGCGTTATTTTTGATTCCACCCAAAAGGTTTTAGCCTCTTGCAACATGGCTATTGTGGCATCCGGAACAGCAACATTAGAGGCTGCAATTTTAGCTAAGCCGATGGTAGTAATTTATAAGAGCAATAAATTAAGTAATTTTATCTTGTCCAATTTTTTTCTAAAAACAAAATTTATATCTCTTCCAAATATTCTTTCTCAAGAGAAGATTGTTTTTGAACTAAGACAAAATCAAGTCTCTGGAAAAGAAATCAGTGAAAAAGTTGAACTTACTCTTAAAAATCAAGAAGTTATTTCAAACAAGTTGAGTTTAATAAGAGATAGTTTATTGGTTACAGATTCAAATAAGTTTTCAATCGCTCTAAGAGAAATTCTCGCAAAATGAAAAAATACCTTGTCGGGGCTGATGAGGTTGGAAGAGGCTGTTTGTTTGGTCCTGTAGTAGCTGCAGCAGTTATTTTAGGAAACAACAATAATTTTGAATTAAAAGATTCGAAAAAACTTTCTGAAAAAAAAAGAATCATACTACTCAGCGAAATAGAAAGAAATGCAATCAAAATTTCTATTGGTAAAGCATCTGTCAAGGAAATAGATTCCTTAAATATAAAAGAAGCTAGTCTTCTAGCCATGAAAAGGGCAATCCTAGGATTAAAGGTTAAAAATATAGAGATAATTGTCGATGGCATAGACATCCCTAAAATAAATTATCCTTGTAAAGCAATCATTAAAGCTGACGATAAAATTCCTGAGGTAATGGCCGCTTCCATTGTTGCAAAAGTTCACAGAGATAATTTAATGATTGCTTTTA
>MDTB01150417.1_pt1 | contig 10116 bp, 6 predicted proteins | sample 811161 | NCBI WGS metagenome assembly MDTB01 (sample SAMN05326650, study PRJNA326480) | marine metagenome | isolation source: seawater | place: Mediterranean Sea | collected 2009
AGTATTAATAATCTCGTGGCATTAGAAGATTTCGGCTATCCAAAGCCACAGGTTTTGCTTGAAAAACACCGGTTCTCGGCTTGGAGATGGATAAAATCATGGCGTAGACTGACATAACTTTAGCGCGTTCAGACATTGCGCGATTGCGAAAATCCTTCTAATATATAGGATTGTAACAACCAACAAATCAAAATTTATAATCTACACATAATCCCCCACGTAAAAAAATTATGAAATTAATACTAAAAACACCCCTTGCATGTGCAGTGTTTGCTGCCCTTATGTTCAGCACCGCCCAGGCACAATCTGTTGATTTACTCTTACAGAATGACGTCGCTGGCGACGGAGTTAACACAATCAATGTGACGGCTGGATACTCGGAAGTTGATAGTCCCATTTATAATGGATGGAAAAACGGCACGACCACTGGTGACTCTTGGGGAGGGGGTAGTTTAGGTAGCCTTACTTTTTCCATGGAAGTGACAGGTTATAATGGAGATTCAGCCCAGATGAGTGGAAACCAAGACGGTATGGGGATTCACACCAACAGTGATGACGGCAGAGCATGGGAAATTGATGGCTTAGAATCCTTTAGTATGACTGGATCTCAGGATTATTCTTTTGAAGGCTTTAAGTCACGTGGTGGTTACAATTTTGCAGATGGTCAAAATCGCCAAATTGCTATCTCAAGTGCTTCTTGGGGAGGACTCACTTCGATTGATGGCTCGAGTGGTCTTGGCGATGGTGTCAACTTTTCGATTGCTGGTGGTATTGGCACTTTTGTAATTGGTGGTACAGGAATCGCGACCTACAAAGATACTTTCGCTTTGACTGATATTTTGGGTTCTCATGCGGGATCTATTGTGTTGTCGGTTGATTCAGGTACCAGTCTTACTTTTGATAATTACTTGGATCTAGGAGGTCAGGGCATCGGGATGGATTATATATCAATCGCAATTTCCGCTGTCCCAGAGCCAAGCACTTACGCACTACTTGCTGGTTGCTTCGCTTTGGCTTCAGTCATGATTCGCCGTCGCGGCTAGGTCGATTATTTTTTTATTAGAATTATTTAGAAGTTGTGGCACCCCTGCGAAGGGGTGCCACTTTTTTTGTGCCTGCGTGAGGGGCTTACTGATCTTGGTGAAGAACTGACTCTCCTTGTAGCTTAGTTTATACTGCATTCAGCGCGTGCCATTGTGGCGGCGAGTACAGCTACCTATTAATAAAAAAGGCAGCGCTTATGCGCTGCCCTCTTGTATTAAAATGAATAAAGCCTGCTCGGCTACATCCAGCGCTCGGATGCCATGATACTTGGTTGTTTTGCAAGGGCATCGCTATGACGTTTTAGCGTGGCTTGCTTTGATTTTAGTTCTGCACTAAATCGCTGTCTTTTTTCGGGGCTCAAGCCAGCGGCCTCCAGCTCCTGCTGAATGCGGCTGACTTCCTGTTGGCCCCGCTCGACCCACATTTCGAGTTCTTCTATTCGTGTTTTGTAGACCTCTTCCATTGTCCATGCGCCGACTTTTTCTAAATACGCATCTAGCTTACGGACCATATCCGCGGTCTTCTCTGGCATGGCTACAGAGAGGTCTTTGGTCTCGCCCATATCGTCGACAAGGTTGAATAGCTTGATCTCGCCGGTATTGAGATGGCGCATGAGTTTATAGTCACCATCTCGATATGCGGTGATGGGCACGGTGTAGAATGCGGGGAAGTGAAAGACGAAGCCAGTATCGCGCTCGTCGAGTTGGCCGGCGTTGCCTTGTTCGAGGACGGGGCGAAGACTGACGCCGTCGAGGTCCTCAGGAAGTGGGGCGGCACTGCCGGCTAGATCGTGAAAGGTTGTCAGCAAGTCCCATTGTGCGACGGGTGTATCGCATTGTGTGTTGGCTGGGATTCCTGGTCCCGTGGCGATCATGGGCACGCGTAGGCCACCTTCCCACATTTTGGCTTTGCCGCCCTGCAGTGGGGCATTGCTGGAACCGCCGCCATTGTCGGAGGTGAAAATGACATAGGTGTTGTCGGCTAGGCCGAGGGCTTCGAGTTCATCGATCACGATGCCAACGGAGGTATCCATGTCTTCGACCATGGCGGCATAGTTTGCTTTTTCCCAGTGCGCCCGAAGATTCTTTGGCATGTCTAGGGCATTATCATCAAAACGCGAAATATCAGGGATGCCACCGACGATACCATTGCGCCCGGCAAGGATCTCTAGATACTTTGCACGTGTGCTTTTGAGCGACATGTTGCGCACGTGCAGCGCGTAGTGAGAGATCATTAGGTAGAAGGGCTTTTCATCTTCGGCCCGCGCTTTGAGGAAGTCGGTCGATGTCTTGGCGAGGCTGAACAGGCGCTTAGGGTCGTCTGGGGGGATCGGTGTTTTGTCGGCGGGTTCCCACCAGTCGCCGTGCGCATTACCATTGGGGTGTTTGTGAATAAAATCGGTTTCGTCGTAACCATGATCTTTAAACCAACCCATCGGGCTGCAGCCTTTACCGAAGATAGCCGTGACGTAGTCCTTACCGGCTTCGTTGAACATTTCGGCGAGCGATAGATTGGCACCGAGGTCGACCTTTTTCTTTGCCGCAACGACATCGTGCAGCGAAATACAGCCGACACGTGCGGTCGTTTTCCCATGCTGAATACTGGCACGCGATGAGGTGCAAACGGGCGAGGGCGCGTAGGCATTGGAGAAACGCATGCCCTTGGCGGCGAGCTGATCTAGCTTGGGCGTTCGATGCAGGGCGTGCGCGGTTTCCGGACGCTCCTTCATCATCGCGACACTCGTCTGCGTGTAGCCTAGGTCATCCGCATAGATGAGTATGAAATTAGGCGCTTTCTCGGCCACCAGAGAGACGGTCAGAAGTAGGGATATAATGAGATATTTCATAGTGTTGCGTCAATTCTTATTGCCCAAATACGACAATTCCTTTAAGGGGCGCTAGATTATTTAAAGCATTGAGATCTAACTGTAATGTAAGAACCGCAGAATATCAATGACTTGCTGCGCCAAGTGGATGTCCCATCACGACAATAAGGGTGGTGGCAGTCGCTCTAGGCGACATCATTTACTCCGCGGATACCTCATGGTAGGCACTTTCTTCAGGTTGTAGTTTGTCGGTGAGGGTAAAGTAGTGACAGCGCTTAAGACAGATCACTGCATGGCGCTTGAGGACATATACTGTGCGCTTCGAGACATTGAGACTTTATCAATAATCCGCTAGGGTATACGCTCAGTCCTTAAACCTATTATTTACATGAAACTAGCGGCTCGACTTAAACAATTTACCCTTAGTACATTTCTGGTGACTGGCCTGGCATCATTGGCTTATGCGTCTTCGGATGCACCCAATTTTATTCTCATGTATATTGACGATTTAGGCTGGGCCGACACTTCGGTGCCGATGATGGATAGCGAATCGGAGTCGAGGAGCGATTTTTACCAGACACCACACTTGGAGGCATTGGCTGCTCGCGGGATGCGCTTCTCCAATGCCTATGCGCCCGCACCAACTTGTACGCCATCGCGTAAGAGTATTCAATTTGGCAAGACACCTGGCCGTCTTCAATACACCTTTGTGCATGATGTACTAGCCAACAAACGTAAGTTAACTTGGGTGGACGAAGTCTCGATGGCTGATGTACTCAAGGACAGCGGCAAGGGCTATGTTACTGCTCACTTTGGCAAGGGCATGGCAGCACGTGAACGAATGAGCGAGATCGGCTATGATGTGACCGATGAATACGACATCGGTTCGAACGGTAATTTCCATGGTGATTACGTCGACATTAAGAGCCGTAAAAAGCTACCAGCGGATGATCCAAAACGGATGCGATCATTGAAAAAGAGTTCCGTCAATTTCGTGCGTGAGTACGCGGGAAAAAAGCCGTTCTTCATGATGATCTCCCATTACGCGGTGCATGTGCCGCATGAGGCGAGTGCTGAGCTCATTGAAAAATACCGTAATTCCCCGCGCGGGAAGTATTGTAAGGATGAGGATTATTTACCTACGGATCAGATATCTGCGAGTAGGAAAAATTCGCATTGGCGGCTCCAATATGCGGCTATGATCGACGAGATTGATCAAGGGCTTGGTGCTTTGGTGGCTGAACTAGAGGCGGCGGGTGATCTTGATAATACATACATTATTTTAACCTCCGATAACGGTGGCGGCATGCGCCCGAATGGCCCCTTGGCATGGGGTAAGGCGCAACTCTATGAAGGTGGCCTGCGCGTGCCAATGGTCGTCGCAGGGCCAGGGGTGAAAGAGAATGTGCAGTGCGATGTGCCAGTGGTGCAATGGGACTTCCTAGCAACAATACACGACCTCGCTGGCGTCAACACGCCCTTGCCGGAAGACCTTGATGGCGGCAGTCTGCGTGGCGTATTCGAGCGGGGCAACGCGGCGGAGGTTGAGCGTCCGGTAGAAGGAATGGTCTTCCACTACCCCTGTTACTTCGCGCCACCAATGAGTGTAATCCGCCTCGGTGATTACAAATATATGAAGCACCTTCTGACCGGTGAGACACAGCTCTTTAACTTAAAGAATGACTATTCAGAGAAGTTTAATCTCACTCGTGAAATGCCAGAAAAGGCAGCCGAACTGGATAAAGTTTTGAGTGATTATCTTGTATCGATCGATGCGGAAAATGTGCAGGATGTCTATCAGGCTCGCCTCGAAGAGCTCGATCATTTTGAGTCGCAGTCACGCGAGATCTTTGCACGTGAATCTGCTCGCTTAGATCCCGTCGCGGATGCCGATGAGATCGCCCAACTAAAGAAGCGCTTAGACGATAATCTCCTACGTTTTGAAAAAAATCGCGAAGAGGTGGCGGTGTATCGCACTTCTTCTCACTGGGCCGGTGCCCCACCGCGTAAGAAGTAGTTTTTTAATGGCTTTCTATTTAAGCAGATCGGGTTGTATATGCGATGATAGGGCGCTCTGGCTCTCATCGCGCTGGCTCAAATTGTCTGTAGCGTAGGGTCGTCACACCGCCTTGCTGGTTATCAATGATAAAAACAAGCGTACGTAAGTTATCGCGGTGCCCCCAGCCGTTTGAATAGAAGAGACTCCATGTTAGGTCTTCGGGGTTTTGAGCGGCAACGTTGATCAATACATCGCCTTGCTTAGGTGGCTCTACTTCGACGTTCTTTGTGGCTCCCTGCTTTAGGAGAAACTTATTCCCGCCCAGATTGACGGCTGCGTCTTTTTTACTGGCATTAATAAAATGAAAGGAGCCAAAGGAAAATTTGTTTATGTCATCTTCAATGACATAAACTTGATAGGTAAGCCCTTCTTCGTTAGGGACTGATAACTCGGAAAAGAGGAGTAGCAGGCGGGAAGCACCCTCCGGGATTGGAACAATGGCTTCCGGGATGGGGGTTCCCTCTGGGTCGACACGCTCGCCATAGAATATGATGTTTTCGCCCGCGTCATACGCGTAATCGCCGCTGCGCATTGTTGTAGTGGCGACGATTGTCTGCTGCTTTTGTCCTGATTGATACCAGAGTGTTCGGACGATCGCTTTGTTTCCCGCAATCGCTTGGAAATACCGCCCCGCTTTCAGTTCAGCATCCGCATAAAGCGGAATGAGTAGTAGCAGTGAGAAGGCAAACTTGGCCACTAATTTGGAGGGCATAATAATCTTGAAATATATTCAGTGGAGATTCAAACAGCGATCATATTAGTTTCAATCAGCACAGCTGCAAGTTAGTCCTTACACCTCGTCACTACCAAGCCAGCGGAATTTGATGACCTTGAGGCGGCGACCGAATCTATTATTGTTGCTGTTTTCGGGGGGTAATTCCCAAGCGGCAATTACATCGTCGGTATATCCTGGGATTCGCTGCACAACTGCTTCACACCATGCTTTTCCAGTCGGATCTCCAGTTGTCGGGTTAACGGATTCGCCAAACACTCGTATGGTGAATGTGTCACCCCTGCAAGTCATTATCGGTGCCAATGGGCGCAGGATGTCTTGTTGCTTGAGGTAGCCAGGAAGCCCTGCTGAGGTTTCCTTGACCATACTTTTGTCAAACATCCGTGCGGAAGCCGCTTTATCGGGGCGTGAATAGCGATCGCCATCTGGTGTCGTCCCATGAACTTGAGTGTTGTTTAAGCCAGCCGTCTTTATCGCTTCATCTATTCGACTCATTTGTTGGTCGATTCCAGAGCCATTCAGACTACGATTAGTGAATTTGCCGAGTGTATTGGCTACGCCTCGTGCACGAATTTCGGAGGTAAGCGCTTGGGTAAATGATATGATGTCATTATCGCTAAGGCGCCGATGGCCATTGTAGAGATTGTTTTCGTCGGCAGTTGGGATAAAATGATCTATAAAGGGGCTACCGTCACCCCCGTAGTTTACTTTTGTGGAGTGATCAATGTTGACGCCACTAATATCTTGATCGCGAAAGCCAGAGAGGATGGCTTGCCATGCCTGCGAGCTAGTTGAGTTGATGTTGAATGGAGCATCAATGAGCAGGTGTGCTGCAGCTTTCTCGTAACCATCATCAGCTATGTCGTTACTTGTGTATCCCCGTAGGACTTCAATGGTCGGCTCATTGTAATAAGTTAAGCGGGCATTTGCGAGCGGGTTTCCGGCATCGATATAGTCCTGCGTGAAAGGGGTGTCATAAGGAAAGGTTTGCTTTCGAATACTTGAGTCGCTGTCGCGTTCTTTTGAGGGAATCCCCGAGAAAAAGTAGGAATCAAATAGGGTGTCATTATAGTAGTAGCTCGTATCACAGCCTGCACCGTTCGCATATCGACTATCTGAAGTGCCAACCTTGTGCCCGAATGGGAAAGCAGTGCGAATGTAAGGATCTGATAAATCACTTAGCGTCGCTACGGGCCAAGAGGCCCCGATTGGGCGTGGCTGGGCATCTTCATTCCAGCCGAGCATCAGATGACGAAAATCATCCAGTGACACAATCGGGTGGCGGGGTAAATCGTAGAGCACTATATGAGTAGAGCCACTACTCCCAGTGTCAAAACCTTGCCCGTAATAACCATGCCCATTAGAGTCGTGGCGAGGTAGGGGGTCGGTAAGTGATGCGCTATTAGCTTTTGATCGCTCTCGTATGTAGAGTGCCTTGACGTCGCCTCTACTGTCGTCGTTGGCAACGACTTGTGGGTAAGCACCTAAGAAGTTGACTTGTGAAAATGCTGGAAAGGCGGGGTTCTCATTGGCTTGATCACCGGTGGTGTTGGCTCTGAAATCAATTGCGTTAAAGGGGAATGCGTTGCCTGTTGCGAGCCCTTGAACCTCACCAATAACGATGTCAGTTTGTATACCAGTGACGTCAGAGTTTTCCCCCAGAGAGAAGCATTTAAATCGTTCAGAGCTATTGGGATTTCCCGGCTTACGTGATACGATTTGCCCCGACCATCTGTATGAGCCGTAGCCTGAGCTCTTCAAGGTGAGTACGTCGGATCCTTCGAAATAAGCGATTTGCCAGCTGTTGCTCCCATCTATCGTCTCGGCGGCATCTGTGTAGGTAATGTTGTTTAGTTCACTCACTGTGCTTCCTACTGCTGCGGGTAGAAGCGTTGGTTCGTTAGTGCGGGCACTAAGAGCAGCATCATTATAATACCGAGGGTTATATCCATCTAATTCTGCGTAATAAGACTGACTGAGTCCGCAGACCCATACTGCCCCAGGAGGCAGTGTCGTTGGTAATCCTGCATCTGATAGTGTGCGGTCGCTGAGAACGGTTACACTTGGACAAATTGACTGTAAATCGAATTTAGTTTCATTACCGTCTTGGTCTTCGAAAATCAAATCGACATTACCATTTTGGAAAATAAATATCTCATCGCCATTAGCCAGTGGATTTTGCGAGTTGGAGGATGGATCAAATTCGATGGCAACGTTAAATGGGTTCCAAATGGTGAAGGATGGATATACTTGAAATTCGAGCACGTATTTGCCGACATTACTATTAGCCGGGTCAGTTATTTCTTTGCTCTTTATTCCTATGTTACAAATGTTGCGGAGCACGACGGGGCGCAGTTGAGGAGTGAAGACATGCCAGTCATTATCCGTTAGAAAAAATCTGCTTCTCCCGATTGTCGTGGGAGTGAGTAGTCCTGCGTAGGTAGGCAACGCTCTGTTGCGTTGATATATGTCATTCGTCCCCCATTGCGCGACATCTTCGTTCGTAATGCGCATGCGCACACTAGGGTTCGTTGCAGTTACGTCTGAGATGCCGTAGAAAATGTTCTTGGTGCTAAGGTCGGAGACTAGGCCATCATCGACTGGTCGGTAGAATTGGTAAAAATCGCGAAAGAACTTCCATTGGTCCCCCACAGGGTCATTAACCCCATCAGCGACCACCTTGCCATCGCGATCCACTCCGAATACGGGCACGCCGTGTAGTTTTTCAAAATACTGGTCGTCGAGGCCGCGGCTGAGGTCGCGGCGCAGGCCACCGTTTTTAGCATCCGCAAGGACTCCCTTAGAGTTTAGAGTGAAATGATTCCGGTAGGGAGCAAGCTGTTCAGCCTTTGAGCCGGATTTGCTTGCAGGATTAAGTATGCCACTGGTGATGAGGTCACCTAGAACTTCGGCTTTTTGTATTTTTTCGAAGTAATCGTCATTCAGTTCCCCGCTCACTACTGGATCGACCGCTTCAAAGGGGAGCTTTCCTTCAATTTCAATGCCTGCCGCGTTGGCGTAGGGGAAGACCGAAAGTCGGCGACTGGTCTCGACTAAATCAAGGCTGGAATCTTTGTTCTGATAATCTCCATGCTCGGTCTTTAAGTTAGCCTTCAGCGATTCGTCTTGAGCCACCCAAGCGTAGTTGCCGGTAGTCGCACCCTGAGCATCGATGAGCGGGCGTCGCTCGGCTTTGAGGCTCGTTAGCGTGCCGTTGCTGGGCTTGGTGATGGTCATTAGCTCGACTGGGTTATCGAGTGCTGATTCGTTGAATTCGCCGCCGCTGCTTATTAGAGTAGTTAGCTTGACCGGATCTACCGAGAGGAGTGGGAGTGCAAAGTCCGCGTTACCTCCAGAATCAACCCAATCCTTTGTCGCGCTATCCCAACCCTTGGATGGATCGGAATGCCAGACGAGCGTGTAAGGATTATTGCTGCTGTCTAGAATGTCAGCACTCGCTGTCGCTCTTTGGTCTGGGCCCAGATATTGCTGCAGTTCGCCCATGGCAATTTGCAAGCCTACGAGTGCATTTTGCTTCGCGGCGAGTTGCTGCTTCGCAATGTTGGCACTTCGTTGCTCAACTACGACAAAGCTTGTGATCGATAGTACAAGCAGAAGGACAAAGGCCATCAGGCTTAAGGCTATGACAAGCGCAAAGCCGGATCGGGCTTGTGCTGTTCTAGCCATTGGGGTAATGAGTCGCATTCTTAAAAAATTTCAGAAACCCGCATTATAATGTGTGGATTTAAAAGATCAATGCTGGTCGGCGACAAAGGTATGTCTTATCGCGACGTGAACCGAGGTGGCCTTCCGCCTAGATTGCTGCGTCGATGCCCTAAGCGACCGCTGCTGACTATGCGCGACCTCCATAGGATCGGTCGGCGGTGTTTACCTTGATAGTTTCGCCCTCTTTGATGAAGAGTGGCACCTGTACGTTGAGACCGGTCTCCAGTGTGGCGGGCTTTTGCACGTTACTCGCTGTGTCGCCTTTGATGCCTTCAGCGGATTCAGTGACCTTCATTTCAATCGAAGCGGGTAGGTCGATAGAGATTGGTTTGTCGTCTACATGGAGGATGCTGTAAGCCTGCGTTTCGACTAGAAAGTCTTTTGCCTCTTCGATCAGGCTCTCATCAAGGATGACATCCTCAAAAGTCTCGGGGTCCATGAAATGGTAGCCGTCCGCATCGACGTAACTGAACTCTAGCTTCACCATATCGGTGTGCATGATTTCAACGCTATCTGTGGTGCGGATCTTGGTGTTGGTACTCGCGCCTGAACTCAGGTTACGCATGGTGACTTGCATGAAGCCAGCCTGGCGGCCTTGAGTCCGGTGCTGCACATCCAGTACGAGGTGCGGGGTGTTTTGGTAATTGAGGACTTTGCCTTTACGAACGTCTGTAGGAGATGCCATGGGTATGTCGGATTAAAATGTTAAATTTTTCAGCGCTACGAGAG
>MDTB01078073.1_pt1 | contig 10115 bp, 9 predicted proteins | sample 811161 | NCBI WGS metagenome assembly MDTB01 (sample SAMN05326650, study PRJNA326480) | marine metagenome | isolation source: seawater | place: Mediterranean Sea | collected 2009
CGGGTAGACGTGGGCTAACTCAATAGACGACGCTAAACATGTAGATCTTTAGGCCGCGAGCTGACGGACGGGGGTTCAAATCCCCCCGCCTCCACCAAATCAATATCCTAGAAAAACCTAGAATGATCAAGAAAGCCCGCATTTTTAGCCAGATGCGGGCTTTTTTCTTCCTAATAGATTCGTGAAAATCCTGTCAAATCCGACTTTTTTAGTAGTACAGGTAGTAGTACACTGACTCAAAATATTCACCCGGTACTACTACGATGCCTAGAGTCGCCAAGCCTTTAACTAATACTGAAGTCAGTAAGGCCAAACCGCGAGACAAAGTGTACTCCCTGTCTGATGGGAGCGGCTTGCAGCTCCGTATCAAGCCCAGCGGCTCTAAAACCTGGCTACTGGATTACTACCGCCCGTACACGAAGAAGCGCACTTCAATCAGCTTTGGTATGTTCCCAGAAATCTCACTTGCAGAGGCTCGCGTAAAGCGCGAGTCAGCCCGCAAGCTACTTGCACAACAGATTGATCCAAAGGAACACAGGGAAGAACATAAACGCACTGCAGAGTCAGCACACAGCAATACGTTACATGCTGTTGCTACGCAATGGCTGAAAATCAAGAAAAGCAAAGTAACCGAAGACTATGCCACCGATACTTGGCGCTCGTTAGAACTGCATGTCTTTCCTGATCTGGGCAAGTTACCAATTCACAAGATAACGGCAATCAAGGCGATTGATACCATCAAACCCTTAGCAGCCAAAGGCAGTCTGGAAACTGTGAAGCGCTTGTGCCAACGTCTCAATGAAATTATGACTTACGCTGTAAACTCCGGCCTCACTGACACCAATCCCTTGTCGGGTATTGCCAGCGCCTTCCAGTCGCCCAGAAGAACCAACCAATTAACCTTGTCTCCATCTGAACTGCCAGAACTGATGCAAATACTTTCTGTTGCCAGCATCAAGCGCACAACGCGCTGCCTGATCGAATGGCAATTGCACACGATGGTGCGTCCAAGCGAAGCTGCCGGTACCCGTTGGGATGAAATTGATCTGGATAAACAAGTCTGGACTATTCCTGCCGAGCGCATGAAGAAGCGCAAAGCGCATGCAGTTCCACTTTCAACACAGACTATAACCTTACTAGAAATCATGCGCCCTATCAGCGGTCGCGGTGAGTTCGTCTTCCCCTCAGACCGTAAACCGAAAACGCACATTAATTCGCAGACAGGCAACATGGCTTTGAAACGAATGGGCTATGGCCAGAGACTGGTGGCACATGGGCTGCGCTCCCTTGCCAGCACGATTCTCAATGAACAGGGATTCGATGCGGATATTATCGAAGCAGCTCTTGCGCACACAGGCAAGAACGAAGTGCGCAACGCCTACAACCGCGCCCAGTACATTGAAAGACGCAAACCTATGATGGACTGGTGGAGTCAACATATCGAACGGGCTGCCGCTGGCAATATGAGCCTGACCGGCACGGCTGCTCTGAAAGTCGTTAACGGTTAAGCCACTGTCTCAGTGCTATTTAATTGGCGCAGGACTGCTGCGGCGATTTCTTCTGCCTGATTTGTCGATGACTTGCCACGGGGTTGTTTCAGAGTCTGAAAAATCTCGGACTGCCTGCTTTCCTGCACTTCGCCATAGCTGTAAAACGTAGTCAGCACACCTTCGTGACCCAGATTCTGGCTCCACGCTTTGAATTCCTCTGGCGTCTGACACAGGGTTTGCCCTAATCGAACGAGCGTTTTCCGGAAGCTATGCGGATTAAAATATTCCAAACCCGCTGACTCAAAAGCATCTTTGAATATCTTCCTGATGGGAGTGGCATTGCTCCAGTGTTCCCGCAATACACCAGATGCTTCAAAGACATGTCTTTTACCCCTAACCAGTGCAGTTTTGGGGAATAATGGATCATCGTTACCAAAAAGCAAATCAGTTCTAAGAAATCCAATCCAGTCCAACACAATTTGTCGAAACTCAATATCGACGGGGAAAAAGTAGGTAGTAAAAGTTTTGCTTGCTTTGGTTTTCACTTCTCTTGCGTCCTGATAAACGCATTCCAATTCTGCCTCCGTATCCACATGCTTCAATTTAATGGAGGCTATCGCGCTATCCCTGGCCCCAGTTAGCAAGGTAAATGCAATTAAGGCTCTGTTACGCCTATCAATGACAGTTTCGTGCGGCATGGACGAAATGACTTTCCTGATCTGTTCCATGGTCGGTACTCGGCCACGACGCTTTGCAGTGGCGACTCGGGCATCTTTCTCGGACAGGTTGAAATATTCCGCCTCAGAGTAGTTGATTCGGGATTTATATCCCGGCTCCCTTGCCAGCCACTGGAAAAAGGCTTTCAGACTGCGCAGGGTTGAGTTCATGGTGGCCTTACTCAGTCCTTTACCTGTCCTGGCATTCTGATGCTTGGCCAGAAACCCTTTGAATCCAACCGCCTGTTGAAAGTGAAAAGATTTGAAGCCTTTCCAACCAGTGTATTCTTCAAATCGGCTGATTGCCTTGGCCGCCGCATCTACAGAAGCATCATCCTGGCGTTTAGCCTCCTTCAGAAAAGTGAAATATTTGCGTTTCACGCGCTCATTTTCAGGGTGGTGCTTTCTCATTGGCTCATGCCTCTAACTGAAGTCACTGTTTACGAGTAATAGATTGCTCTTGTTTATGTGTTGCAATGACCTCGGTACGCAAACTTCCAATTTCTCCTTAATCCGCTCCAAACTGGAATCGCTCGCAAACCGATTCATGAGGGAGCCACAAGTTGGACAAAGCCCGGTGAGGCGATTAGCAGAAGCTGATACTGGAGAAAGATCGACCATGTCACCGGCTGGCCGTTTAGGGGAGCGGCAGCGCATACAGTACATTTCGTCAATACGACACTTACGCTTACGAGACTGTCGTTTCCCCTCAAGGTAGGTGCGAAGGTGAGCGCCCAGGATTAAAGTAGGCCGCCGCTTATCACAAATTGGCAGACCGCCCTTTATCCAGGCACGTACCGTATTCTTATGAACACCCAGTAGTATTGCCACTTCCTCCACCGTGTAATTCCGGTGAATTTTCGCCCGATTGGGATTCAGGGTTTTTGGCATGACTCATCATTGCGACTGAACTCAATCTTGTCGGCAAGCCACTGGTCGATGTCAGATTTAGGCCACCCCACAGCTCTGCCGCCAAGCGAAACAGGCTTTGGGAACTCTTTGTTTGAAATTCTTAAATAGATGCTACTTCGAGATAATCCAGTGTGCTTAATGACGGCTGGAAGACGTAGAATCGTTTCAGTCATTTTAGTGCCTCCTAATTTATTACTGAATGAAATAGGAGACTAGCTTGAGAAATTCTAACTTTGGGCTAAATAGGTTTTCGACAAGCCGATTTCGGTTATTTGTATCTGAGTGAGACTGCGTTTTCTATCTGATTCAAAATCTTTCTCACTGTATCATCAGCCAGCGGGGCGCCTAGATTTTCTGTCATAGCAACCACAGCTGCTGCAATCCCGCGCTCCTTTGGATCAATTCCATTCTCCTTGCACAGGGCACCTATAAGGACAAGTAAGGAGTTTCTTTCCTTTGACGCTAAGGGTTTTTCAATCGCCGGGGAATCTTCTAACGACTGTATAAAGCGTGTAATTTCTTCTGTTCGGACTACTAACACATAATCATGCTCGCCTAGCCCCCCTGATGGATAGAATAGATCTTCTCTAGGAGTATTTTTCCTCTTCTCGAGGTACTCTGTCCTGTCTTTTTGATACTTATTCCTTAACTCTTTTGCTTCTTCATCGGACAGCTTCTCTTCAAATATTTGTCTCTCTAAGTCCTTTTTTTCCGCCCTAGATCCAGTTTGAAATTCATTGTCATCAAAGTCTGTTTGCAACTGGCAGATTACATCTCCTTTCTTAACGAATGCGCCGTCTATGGCAACCAATGTAACTTCTAGCCCTGATGTAGACTGTTGATATAGATGCTCAATATCCAATGTCTCGGCACCAACCATCGCGAGGTCCCACACTCCCGCAATAGACCCCACAGGTTTTTCCAAAGCTATCCAATTGTCATCAGAAACAAAAAGCTCATTGTTCAGAGGCATGGAAATTGGTTTTTCTAGTTTTTCCCCCGTGAATATATCTTTCTCAATTTGGTAAAACTGCACGTCATCGGTTTTAACCCACTTGCCTTTCCTAGCCTGGGCATGGTTCACGAAGTTAACTGAGAGTGTTAAATGCCCATCCAAAGCAAACCTGAGCAGATCAGTCTCTGTCGCTGATTCGCCTAGAACGGTTGAAATATGGTTCACAGCCTCATCAAGAGTTAACCAGGCTTTGAGTTTGAATAACTTGCTCATTTATCAGGTATCCGAGGCTCTATTGGACTACTTAGTATATCCTCGGATCTACTGATATTAATATGGAGTTCATCTTATTAGTGACAGTACGACCGTTAATTGGCATTTACATTTTCATAAAGTTTTATGGAGACAATTAAGTGGCTGAACAAGTAGTTCCCATACTGCACGTAAAAGACGCTATGAAAGCGGCAGAGTGGTATAAGCGCCTCGGATTTGAAGTCGAAGGAGAACATCGATTTGCTCCAAGTTTGCCGCTCTATATGTTTTTGCGAAGAGAAGACATTGCCTTGCATCTTTCGGAACATAGCGGAGATGCCAAGCCAGACACTTTATTGTATTTTTATGTCAGCGATATTGAAAAACTAGCCAATGATTTTGGGGCAAAAATTCTTGAGCAACCTTGGGCTAGAGAAATTCATTTGAAGGACCCAGATGGAAATCGGTGGCGAATTGGGGAAAGGCGATAACCAGATTGATAATTGAACTTGGTTCAGTGGCTATTATCTCTGCCCGTTAATATGAACCTGCCATCTTCATTCAATGCTTCCAAACCGAAGATGCGATAGCTTCTGATCTATGATGTTCAAACCTCGGATAGGATGCTACTTCAGAGCCAATATCCCTCTATTAGCCAGTATTTGGGACCAATTTTTGTTATTAGGATTCGCTTGAATCTGTAGTAGGTTCAGGATTTATGATTTGTTCAGTAATTCAACTAGGTTTAGTATCCGCAATCTATGACAAAGCGTCCACAGAACATTGCGAGTCTTCTCGTTATATCCCTGACAGCGGTAATACTGTCATTTTCAGTCAAGGCTGCTGCAGTAGATGCTGAGATGTCGCAGGTTACCCTCTTCGTAGAGGGGATGATGAAAAGCCGCGGCGGCGTCACTTGAATGAGCTGACCCGATAGCGTGGTAGCAGCTCTGTCAGAGCTGCCAGGAATAACAGAAGAAGATATCGTAGTGAACCTGGAGCGTGATGCGTTCACGCTGGTGTATGATTCTGCTCAGGTAAATCTTGAGAATATGTACCAAGCGATTCGTGAGCTGGGCTATTCTCCTGGTCTGGAAGCGTTGGATGATTCTCGTACGCAATCACAAACCCTCACTGAAGACTCTCCACTAATTCTTGCATTCGAGATGGCGCGCGGGGAAGGGAAACTCGTATTCGCGGACTTTTCTGCTGAATGGTGTATTGCTTGTAAAGTTCTGGAGCAAACAGTTCTCAGTGATCCTGACGTGCGGCAAGCCTTAGAGGCTTATGTTTTTGTTGATATCGATATGGACTCTTATCCCCACGAGGCCAGTGTCTATAAGGTCGTGGGGATGCCGACCTTGCTGGTCCTGAATGCCGATGGTGAAGAGTTGTTTCGCTCAGTTGGTCTTATAGAGGCTGATGCGCTTCAGCAAGAGCTATCGAGCCTAGCTGGCAAATAGACTATCCAATATTGGGCATTCGGGCACATCGCCTTTACTGCAGTGTTCAATCATGTCATCCAGAACAGATTCCATTTGCTGCAATGCGCGTATTTTCTGTTTGACGTCACCAACGTGAATCGCGGTAATTTCATGCACTTGTTTGCAGGTGTAGTCTCCGCCCTCTACCAAACTCAATAAACTCAGTATTTCTTTAAGTGAAAAACCGAGTCCCCGGCAACGGTGAATAAAGTTCAATCGCTTAACATCTTCATGATCATACATCCTTCTTCCTGAGTCACTGCGTATTGGCTGCGGAAGGATGCCTTGCTTCTCATAGAAGCGAATAGTCTCAATATTCACACCAGTTTTGTTTGCTAACTTGCCAATTGGAAGAGACTTTGTCATTGGAAGCACCTCTTAAATCCTTGATCCTGTAGTAACTACAGGGTGCATAATTTTCAGCGAAATACATAGACAGCGCTTCTTATCTTATTTGGATAACAGGTATGACCGAAATAGTCTCAAACTCAACACTAACTTGCCCTTCTTGTGGACACTCTCAAGAAGAAGTCATGCCTCATGATTCCTGTCTCTATTTTTATAAGTGCAAACAATGCCAAACGTTGATTAAGCCAAAAACCGGAGACTGTTGTGTCTTTTGCTCCTATGGAACAATTCCATGCCCACCTGTTCAATCAGGAGCATGCAGTTAACTAATATTTATCCGGAGGTCGTGTATGTCTTTAGATTTGGTCGATAGAGGAAGTCTTGCCAGACCTGGTCCAATTGGAAGACTACTTCGTCTAACGCTTGGCATCGCATGCCTTTATGGTTTATGGGAATTGATAAAAATTGCTCCAATTTTTATTGAGAGACCGCTGGAATTACTTCCGAATCTGTCACTTATGATATTTGTTGTGCTGTATGCTTTTAACTATGTGGTTAACATTGGATTCTCCAGGAACTGGAAATTTTATCCTACTCTCGTTTCGGTATTAATTATTGGTGGAGTAGCGGGAGCTAATTATCTTCTTACCGCAACAGCAAATTCACTATTTCTTGGTGCGCTGATCGTCGCTTGGATGGGATATTTTTATTCTCATTTAGGTCTATCTTTTGTGCTCTCAGCCCTGATTGCCACGCCGGGTTGTGAGATGCGCGCTTTACCGGAATTATTCGGAAAAATTACCAATCGCGAAACCAAGGAGCACTATTGTCCTTCATCGATCATTTCGGGAATTGATCGATGGGAGAGCAATAGGAGAGAGTGAACTGGAAATAGTGCCAGGAGCGGACAAAATCGTCTGGAACGATTTCGGACAGCCGAAGGCTGGGCATTAGCCCGAGCGCGTGGTTGCGCGAGTCCATCTAACCACCGACACGAAAAATTTCAGTAGACCGCGTGACCGATCCGTTACGTGAATCAATAAGTCAAAAGCGCCAAATCAGAGTGTACTATAAATTTTCGCTATTTCATCTGCGATGGAATTCTAAAGCAACGAAAAATGGGGATAGATCTATTTTAGAGAAGACGAGATTGAAACTCCTAAATTGATCTAAGCCTATCTAGTTCCTTTGATCTCCAGCTTTCTTACTGTTCTTGACGATTTCCAATTTTCAAATCATGCGCTAATCAGACACAATGCCGCGAATTGATTGAGTTTAACCATCCTGCAAACCTAAAATGGACTGGATGACGCCACAACTTGGATAAGAAACAAGCATTGAAGTATTTGAGAAATAGAATCACCCTGAGGTTCGGCCTGCTTGCAACGCTGACAGCCAGTTCTGTCAGTCTTGCACAAGACGAAGATCGCGTCGAAGAGATAGTCATTTTCGGTCGTGCCACGGACCTGATCGGTCAAGCCCAGTCAGCCAGCGTGGGTTACGTAGGTGGCGCGGACCTGCTGATCCGGCCCCTGGTAAAAACCGCCGAATTGCTCGAATCGATGCCCGGTATGGTAGCAGTACAACATTCCGGAAGCGGCAAGGCCAACCAGTATTTTCTGCGCGGCTTCAACCTGGATCACGGCACGGATTACACTGTGCACTTGGACGGGGTTCCCCTGAATATGCGCTCCCATGGCCACGGACAGGGCTATCTCGATGTGAATGGAGTGATCCCTGAAACTGTAGACGGCATCGATTACCGCAAAGGGCCTTACTACGCCGATATGGGGGATTTTTCCCTGGTCGGTGTCTCCTCTATCAACACCATCGACCGGCTAGAACAGAATTTCATTTCCGGGGAAGCCGGGGCGGATGGCTGGGGTCGTTATGTGGGCGGGCGCAGCCAGGATTTGAATGACGGCACGTTGACCGTCATCGGCGAGTTCAAGAATTACGACGGTCCCTGGGAGCAGGGCGAAGATCTGGATCATTTTGCGCTGTGGGGAAAATATCTCACCCCCACCAGCTTTGGAGAAGCAGCCTATACTCTATCTGTCTATGAGGCAGGCTGGAAACCCACGGAACAGATTCCTGAACGGGCATTTGGTACGCCCGTATGTGCCGATGCCTTCTGCAGTCTCGATCCAACCGCGGAAGGCGAGACCACGCGCTTGATTGCCTCGACTGAGTTGATTGGAGGTGACTGGAGCGCCAACATCTATGCCCAGTTTTATGACTGGACGATGTCCTCTAACCCGACCTACGATTTTCAGATCAATCAATTCGACAAGCGCTGGATAATCGGGGGCAAAATGGATAAGACCCTTTTCAATGAAGGTAGTTTTGATATAACTACCGGTGCCGACTTCCGTTACGACGATGGCAGTAGCATCGGTGTCGAGCATACCAACCAGGGCGGCTATGTCGCGGATATCGGCGACAACGAGATCGCGGAGTTTTCCATTGGCCCATTCGTGGATGCGACTTGGAATGCAAGCAGCAGGCTGCGGGTCAATGCCGGTTTACGTTATGACTACTATGATTTCGACGTTACCGCGCTGAATGCTATTAGCGCCGAGGGAGCACAAACTGACGGGGAGATCTCTCCCAAACTGGGCCTCGCCTACTTGGCGATGGATAATCTGGAATTGTATTACAACTGGGGCAGGGGCTTTCATTCCAATGACGCACGCGGTGTCGTGAAAGCAATTGATCCAGTTCCTGGTATCTCAACCGGACTCGGTTATGAAACGGGCGGGCGTTTAACACTGGGTGATTTCAGATTTACTAGTGCCTACTGGTGGCTGGATCAGGACAGTGAATTGATTTTTGTGGGTGATTCCAATTCGGTGGAACCCAAAGGAGCCTCGGAGCGCGATGGACTTGAGTTGACGATGTTCTGGCAGCCAATCGATTGGCTAGGTGTGGATGCAGTTTATACGAACAGCGATGCCCGTTACGTGAACAATCCCGAGGGGGACTTCGTTGAGCAGGCTGTTGAGGAAGCCGCCCAACTGGGTGTGTCCATAACCCGTGAAGACTGGGATGCCAGTCTGCGTGTGCGCCATCTAGGACCCTACGCACTGGATGCCGCAAACACCCGGCGCGGCGAATCCTTGACCACCGCCAATTTGCGTGGTGCTTACCATTGGGATTCGGTGACGGTGTTCATGGAAGTGATCAATCTGTTCGACACCGACGGTAAAGAGATCGTGTATTTCTATCCGGCCTATGTCGATGGATTAGATCCTCCTGGCCTGACCTCAGAGGACATTGATTGCTCTGTAACCGATTGCTTTATGAGCCGAGCAACTATTCCGAGAGCACTTCGATTCGGCTTGCGTTACAAGTTCTGATGCAATAGGGAATACTCATAACTTAATCAACACTATTCGAGATTAAAATTTCGAGCAGAATGTGGTGTATTCTAGAAATCAGTGGTACACAGGGGTTGATTCAAAACGCCGATTCGAGGATTTTCAGTTAACAGTGTGGCCGATTAGTTAATTATGTCAGCAGGCTAAAGCAGCAAAATTTAATTGTGCTAAATCGTGCTCTAGGAATTCTCGGGAGGATAGGGACGGAAGCTACTGTATTTTCTACTATGCCCCCTTTCGTTATGATCTACTTTTTCGCTTTTTGATCCTGTTCAATAAGCGGGTTCTGCGAATTTCCATACCGAATCTGACTTGAGAACTCGAGGAAAAAGGATTAAGTCAATTTGCCGTGTGGTGGGACTATCAAGCCTGTTCGTGCTGCTGCCCCAGATGGCTGATAATTTGCTTTAGTAGTACCAGTAGTTGTACTGGCAGTCGCAGCAATATTGTAAAGCTATATTAATCAACAGGTTATAGCTCATATTCAACTCCCCCCGCCTCCACCAAATACCAGTCCACGCAAGTCCAACGAAGTCTTTAAAGCCCTGTTAATGTGAGCTTTTTTGGTTTTACTACTC
>MDTB01114198.1_pt1 | contig 10115 bp, 8 predicted proteins | sample 811161 | NCBI WGS metagenome assembly MDTB01 (sample SAMN05326650, study PRJNA326480) | marine metagenome | isolation source: seawater | place: Mediterranean Sea | collected 2009
AAAAATCCTATTAAATATCCCATTGTTGGACCAGTAAAGTAAATTAATCCTACTCCTTTTTCTGGTGAATTTGAAAAAACCGGTAACCCAATTATTCCTTCTAAAAGGTATAGCCCTACAGTAGCTACTCCAATTTTGTAACCAAATGATATTCCTAAAAATAATACCACGAAAGTTTGCATTGTCATTGGAACAGGATAAAATGGAATTTTAATTTTAGCTGATATAGTTAACAAAATTGTTCCAATAAATACAAGTAATATTCTTTTTAAAATATTTGTGTTTAATTTGTATTTAACTAAATTCATAAACAGACTTTACAATTAATAATCAAATTAATCTAGTTTTTTATTAAACGAATAAAAACATCTTCTAAATCACCATCATCAGTTGAAATATCAGTTATTTTCACATTATTTTTTTTTATTAAATTAATTAATTCTTCTATATCAATTTTACTTTTTTCATAGGATAAGCTTATTTCATTTTCTAAGTTTGATATAATTTTAAGAGATATTAAATCATTATCTTTAATGTTAACTTTTTTATCTGTTTTAACAGTCACTTTTTTAGTTTGAATTCTATTTAAAAGATTTTTGGTACTATCAAGAGCAACTAGATTTCCTTTATTTAAAATACCAATTCTATCACACATTTCCTCAGCTTCTTCAAGATAGTGAGTTGTTAATATAATTGTAACTCCTTGTTCATTAAGTGATTTTACATTTTTCCAAAGATTTTTTCTTAACTCTACATCTACTCCAGCCGTTGGTTCGTCTAAAAAGACAATAGGAGGTTGATGAACTAAAGCTTTGGCCATTAATAATCTTCTTTTCATTCCACCAGATAAACTTCTAGCATAACTATTGGCTTGTTTTTCAAGAGATACTAATTTTAAAATAGTATCAGTAATTCTATCATTTTTTTTAATTCCGTATAATCCAGCCTGTAATTCTAGTAATTTTCTTGGACTAAAAAAGGGGTCTAGATTTATTTCTTGAGGCACTATTCCTATCGAGGCTCTTACTTGGCGTGGATTTTTATCAAGATCAAAACCCCAAACATTGACTTTTCCAGATGTTTTAGCAACAGTTCCAGCTAAAATATTTAGGAAAGTTGTCTTCCCAGCTCCATTTGGCCCTAGAAGACCAAAAATTTCACCCTCATTCACGTCTAAGTTTAAATCAAGAAGAGCATGAGTAGAATTAGAATTTTTATTAGAATAAATTTTATTTAAACTTTTAATAGAAAGTACATTTTTTTTGTTCATTTGAGATTATACATTTACATCAGTTACGATAATTAAGATAATATTATTTAAATGGACAAAATAAAAAAAACAGATCATTTTTATTTAATAGATGGATCTGGTTATATATTTAGAGCCTATTATGCTTTACCTCCATTAACCAGAAAAAGTGACGGTTTACCAACTGGTGCTGTTAGTGGATTTTGTAGTATGTTATTTAAATTATTAGAGGACTCTAAGTCAGATAAAAATTTACAAAAACCAACTCATTTTGCTGTAATCTTTGACTCAGCTAGAAAAACTTTTAGAAATGAAATTTATTCAGATTATAAGGCTAATAGAGCAGAAGCTCCGGACGATCTAGCGCCACAATTTGAATACATCAGAAAGTCTGTAAAAGCTTTTAATTTACCATCGGTTGATCTAATCAACTACGAAGCAGATGATTTAATAGCAACTTATGTTGAACAGATCCTTTCCAAAGGAGCAAAAGTTACAATAGTATCTTCTGACAAAGATTTAATGCAACTTTATAAAAAAGATGTCCGCTTATTTGATCCAATGAAAAATAAATTTATTACTCCAGAAGATATAATTAACAAGTTTGGAGTAGATTCTAAAAAAGTAATTGATGTCCAGTCATTAGCAGGAGACAGTAGTGATAATGTTCCCGGGGTACCTGGCATTGGAGTTAAAACAGCTGCTGAATTAATAAATAAATATGGAACATTGGAAAAGCTATTAGACAATGCTCATGAAATAAAACAAAATAAAAGAAGAGAAACTCTTTTAAAAAATAAAGAAAAAGCAATTGTTAGTAAAAAATTAGTTACATTAAAAAAAGATAGCCCAGTAAATAGAAATATAGAAGAGTTTCAATTAAAAGAAATTGATAAGGATAAGCTTTATAATTTTTTAAGAGAAATGGAGTTCAATAGACTTCTTAGTTCAGTTATTTCAGCTTATGGTGAACCTCAACTGTCTACCAAAATAAAAAAAAGAGAAGGACAACAGACTATCAGCAATAAAAATTATTACTTAATTTCAGATATAAATCAAATTGATAGGTGGATAGAAGAGGCGGAAGAAGCTGGTGAATTGTCAATTGATACCGAAACCACTTCTCTAGATCCACATCAGGCAGATTTAGTTGGGATTTCTTTAAGCACTAAAATTGGCAAGGCTTGTTATGTACCAATTGGACATAAATCAAGTGAATGTTTAAAAAAAGACATAGTTATAAAAAAGTTGAAACCTCTACTTGAAGATGAAAGTGTAAAAAAGATAGGGCAAAATATTAAATTCGATTTCATAGTTTTGTATAAACAGGGAATTAATATGACATCAATGGAAGATACCATGTTAATGTCCTATGTTTTAGATTCAGGTAAAAACCGACATAATATGGATACCCTATCCAAAATTCATCTTGAACATAAAACTATTTCTTTTAAAGAAATGGTTGGTACGGGAAAAAAAGAAATTAATTTTAGTGACGTAGAACTTGATAAAGCTATGGAATATGCTGCTGAAGATGCTGATATTACTTATAGATTATATAAAATTTTTTTAAGAAATCTCAAATTAGAAAAATTAACAAATATCTACGAAATTTTTGAAAAACCATTAATTAAAATATTAGCATTTATGGAAATCGAAGGAATTAAAGTTGATAAAAATTTTTTGGGGACTTTATCTAGAAAATTTGAAAAAAAAATTTCTAAACTAGAAAAAGAAGTTTATAAAATTTCTAAAAAAGAATTTAATATTGCTTCACCAAAGCAACTTGGTGAAATAATCTATAATGAGTTAAAAATTGCGGTTTTAAAAAAAACTAAAAAAGGTAGTTTTGCAACAAGCGCAAGCGTTTTGGAAGATTTAGCATTTAAAGGTCATAAATTTCCCCAATTAGTTTTGGACTGGCGACAAGTTTCTAAGCTTAAAAATACTTATTCTGACTCACTGCCTGAACATATAAACCCAGATACAAAAAGAGTTCATACTTCTTTTTTATTAGCAGCTACTAATACTGGAAGATTAGCATCTAGTGATCCAAATTTACAAAATATTCCAATTAAATCTGATGATGGAAAAGATATAAGAAAAGCTTTTATATCAGAAAAAGATTTTACTTTAATTTCAGCAGACTATAATCAGATAGAAATGAGAATCTTGGCAGATCTTGCAAATGTAAAAGAATTAAAAAAAGCATTTAAAAATAATGAAGATATTCATTCTTTAACTGCAAGTCAGGTTTTTAATATTGATATTAAAAAAGTTGATCAAGATATGAGAAGAAAAGCTAAAGCAATAAATTTTGGAATAATTTATGGAATTTCACAATATGGACTCGCAAAACAAATTAATGTTTCAAATCATGAAGCTGCAGATTTCTTAAATGCTTATTTTTTAAAATTTCCAGAAATTAAAGTCTATATGGAAAATACAATCAAGTTTTGTAGAAAAAGTGGCTATGTTAATAATATTTTTGGAAGACGTTCACACTTCAATGGAATTAATGATAAAAATTTTAATATTAGAAATTTTCAGGAACGTGCAGCAATAAATGCACCCATTCAAGGTTCAGCATCAGAAATAATGAGGTTAGCCATGATAAGATTAGATAAAAAACTAAAAAATTTGAAAGGCAATAAATCAAAAATATTACTTCAAATTCATGATGAATTAATTTTAGAGGCTCCTGTTAAGGAAGTAAAAAATGTGACCAAGTTAGTAAAGAATGTTATGTCTGGTGTTACAGATAGTGAATTACATTCATTTTCAATACCATTAACTGTTGATGTCAATACTGGTGATAATTGGGGCATTCTTCATTAATGATTTAAATTGCCCAAATTAGAACAATTTAGTATTTTTAAAGTAACTAATGAACAAACAAACAATAGCGCTAGTTGATGATGATAGAAATATTCTTACAAGTATAAGTATTGCCCTAGAAAAAGAAGGTTTTGGAGTCCAAACATATCTTGATGGCGAGAGTGCATTAATAGGATTAACAAGATCTCCACCTGATTTAGCTGTTATTGATATTAAAATGCCCAAAATGGATGGTGAGGAACTTTTAAAAAAACTAAGAAAAAAAACTTCATTGCCTGTAATTTTTTTAACATCAAAAGAAGATGAAGTTGATGAATTGTTAGGTTTAAAGTTAGGAGCTGATGATTTTGTAAAAAAATCAGGAGGGTTTTCAATAAAAGTCTTAATTGAAAGAATTAGGGTTCAATTAAGAAAAAAAGATATTAATAATATTGAAGATACAAAAAATATAATATCACACGGTAAGCTCAAATTAGACCCTTCTCAATTAGAGTGTGAGTGGGATGGTAAGCAATTACCAGATAAATTAACCACTACAGAATTTTTGATTGTAAAAGAGCTAGCCAAAAGACCAGGAATTATAAAAGAAAGATCTCAATTAATGGACATAGCTTATAGAGAAGACACTGATATAGAGGACAGAACTATAGATAGTCATGTTAAAAGAATAAGAAAAAAATTTAAAAAAATTGACTCTGATTTTTCTGCAATAGAAACTAGATATGGTAGCGGGTATAGATGGAATGTTAGTTAATGATAAACTCTATACTTAAAAATTTATCTATATTAAAGAAATTCTTATTTATAAACTTAATAATTTTTATTGTAATAGGTAGTTTTACTATTATTTACCTTTCTAATGTTAAACCAAATTTAGTAAAAAAAAAAACATCTAATCATATAGAGATAATTAATAATACTATAAGTCATATAGATAGATTGGAAATTGAATTTAATGAAGAAGATATAAGAAAGTTTTTATTCTCTACAAGATTTTTATTTCAAAATTTAGATAGAGTTATATTATTTGATCGTCAGTTTAATTTAGTAGGAGATACTGACACTTTAGATTTAGACCCAAGATCGTTCTCTAAAAGATTAGATATTGTTGAACTTGAAGTTCTAGATGAAAAAACTACCAATGAAATTGTCCAGAAAAAAAATATTAACAAGGATAAAACAATTTCTCTTAATGATATTCTTTCACATTATGTATGGTCTAAAGATTTTGGGAAACCTTATACATTTATTCAAGAAAGTTATGACAAATTTTTATTAATTACTATTAAGAATATAAACATAAATGGAACTAATTCAGGTTTTTTAGCAATTATAGAAAATGCAAATGATGTCAGAGAAGCTATTAATGAAAGAAAAAGTTTTGTAATTAGAACAACATTTGTTGCTATAATTGTAATTTTAATTTTTTCTTTTGTTTTAAATAGGTATTTTTTAAAACCAATTAAAAATCTTGTAAACTATACAAAAATGATTAAGGAAAAAAGTAAGAAGAAAACAAATATTGAATTACTTAAAAATAGAAATGATGAAATAGGGACCCTATCGGTATCGTTAGATGCTATGACACATGATTTACAAAAAAGAGTAGATCAAGCTGAAAATTTTTCCTCAGATTTAGTACATGAAATTAGAAATCCTCTTACTTCATTAAAAAGTGCATCAGAAATTTTAGATGATACCTCTAATCAAGACCAAAGGAATAAACTCATTAATATTATTAACCATGATGTATTAAGAATTGAGAGGCTAATAACAGATTATTCACAAATGCTAAAAGATGAAGCTGCATTAAGTAAAGAGAAAATGAAAAAAATAGATTTAAAACAAATCATTAAATCAGTTGTTGATGATTATAATAATATTTATGAAACTAAAAGAAATATTAAAATAGAATTTATTGATAAAGAGAATTTAAATGAATATTTAATATATGGAATTGAAAATAGAATAGAGCAAATTGTGGCTAATCTACTAGATAATTCAATTTCTTTTAGTAATAATAATCAAAAAGTAACAGTTAAAATTGAAAAAAATCAAGATAGCAAAATTATTTTAAAAATTATTGATGAAGGAAAAGGTTTTAAGGAAAAAAATACCAGTAAAATTTTTAATAGATTTTATAGTAATCGACCTGATAATTTTGGCCAACATTCTGGTTTAGGATTGAATATAGTGAAAAATTTGGTTGAATTACATGGAGGAACTATAACTGCGACTAACAATGCAGATAAAAATGGTGCAAATATTGAAATAATTATTCCCGAAGCTTAATCTTAAGTTGATTGTTTATATTATTATTGTTAGATAATCACTAATTTAGAACTCATAAAAGGAATTATCATGGAAGACTTTAAAGTAAAAAATATATCAGAAGCAGAATTTGGAAGAAAAGAAATTTCACTAGCAGAAACAGAAATGCCTGGATTGATGGCATTACGAGAAGAGTATAAAGGTAAAAATCCACTTAAAGGAGCTAGAATTTTAGGCTGTCTTCATATGACAATTCAAACCGCTGTTCTAATTGAAACTTTAGTAGATTTAGGGGCTGAAGTAAGATGGTCTTCGTGTAATATTTTTTCTACCCAAGATCATGCTGCGGCGGCTATAGCAAAAGCTGGTATTCCCGTGTTTGCTTGGAAGGGTGAAACTGAAGAAGAGTATTGGTGGTGTGTTAAACAAACAATTGAAGGTAAAAAAGATTGGAAACCAAACATGATACTTGATGATGGAGGTGATCTAACAGCATTAATGCATAAAGATTATAAAGATTTGCTTAAAGATATTAAAGGCCTTTCAGAAGAAACAACCACTGGTGTATTAGCTCTAAAAAAAATGGAAGAACAAGGTACACTATTAGTTCCAGCTATAAATGTAAATGACTCGGTTACTAAGTCTAAATTTGATAATTTGTACGGTTGTAGAGAAAGCTTGGTTGATGGAATTAAAAGAGCAACGGATGTTATGATGTCAGGAAAAGTTGCAATAGTTGCTGGATTTGGAGATGTCGGTAAAGGTAGTGCGGCTTCATTAAGACAAAGTGGCGCGAGAGTTATGGTTACCGAAACTGATCCAATATGTGCATTACAAGCAGCCATGGAAGGTTATGAAGTTGTTTTAATGGACGAAATGATTAAGGAAGCTGATATTGTGGTTACTGCAACAGGTAATAAGGATATAGTTACAGCAGATCATATGAGAGATATGAAAGATAGAGCCATACTTTGTAACATTGGACATTTTGATAATGAGATACAAGTCGAAGCTTTGAAAAATTATAAATGGGATGAAATTAAACCTCAAGTTCACGAAGTGACTAAACCAGACAATAAAAGAATTATTTTATTAGCTGAAGGAAGACTAGTAAACTTAGGATGTGCTACAGGCCATCCAAGTTTTGTTATGAGTGCGTCGTTTACTAATCAGGTAACAGCTCAAATAGAGTTATGGAATAATTCAGATAAATATGAAAAAAAAGTATATGTCTTACCTAAACATCTTGATGAAAAAGTAGCGAGATTACATTTAGAAAAAGTTGGCGCCAAACTAACTAAGCTTTCAAAAGATCAAGCCGACTATATAAGTGTAACTCCAGAAGGACCATATAAGCCAGATGCATATCGCTACTAACGGTAGCAAACTAGATATTTCAGCTGAAACTGATACAGCGAACTTGGCAAAAGAATTTTCAAAATTCTTAAAAAAAGGTGATGTTGTTTTTTTTTATGGAGAAATAGGTGTTGGAAAAACAACATTTATAAAACATCTAATAAACTATTTCCAGAAAGATAAAAATGTTTCTTTATCAGAGGTACCAAGTCCTACATTTAATATATTAATTGAATATCAAATAAAAAATTTAATTATTGAACATTATGATTTTTTTAGAATTAAAAATATAAACGAAATGGAAAATATTGGTCTATTTGAAAGAAAAAAAGATGTAATTACATTAGTTGAGTGGCCAGAAAAAATAATAAATAAGCCAAAAAATACAATCAATTTGAATTTCGAGTATGATGAGAGTTCAGATAAGAGATTTTTAAGCATTAGTGCTTTAAAAGAAGATAAATAAATGAACCTAGATAGAACAAAACTAAAGGCAATAAAAGGAGATGCATCATTTAGGTTTTTTTTTAGAAAAAAGAATAATAAAAAAAAATCAATAATAGTTTATTCAAAAAAGGAAAAAAGAAAAAATTTATTAATCTATGATAGTATAAATAAATTATTAATTAAAAATAGAATAAAGGCTCCTAAATTATATAATGAAAATTATAATAAAAATTATATAGAAATTGAAGATTTAGGAGATAAAACTTTATACAAAGTATTAAGCAGGAAAAAAGAAAGTAAAATTATTTTATTTAAAAGAGTAATTTCTCTATTAGTTAATATTCAAAAAATAAAAAAAAAAAAAATTAGAAATTTTCAAAATAAGCTTTATGAGATACCAAAATATTCAAAAAAAATCTTATTTAATGAGGCAGATTTATTTTGTAAATGGTATGTTCCAAAATTTACAAATAAAGATTTAAAAAAAAAAATAAGAATAGAAGTAAGATTTTTATTAACAAAAATTAAGATGAAAAATAAATTTTTTGTTCATAGAGATTTTCATGTCTCTAATTTAATTAAATTTGGAAAAAATATTGCTATAATAGATTCTCAAGACGCTCTAATTGGAAATAAAGCATACGATCTTGCATCATTAATAGATGATGTAAGGTTTAAGACGTCAAATAAATTAAAAAAATCTCTTTATGATTATTATTTAAAAATTAATCAAAATATATTTGATAAAGACTCTTTTAAAAATGATTTTGAAATATTATCTATTCTGAGAAATTTGAAAATAATTGGAATTTTTACTAGGTTGGCGATCAGAGATAAAAAAAAGAAATATTTAAAATTGATACCTTACGCCTGGAGATTAATTGAATTGAGATTAAATGATAATTTAAAATTTAATCGGTTTAAAAACTTATTAGATGCTAATTTTTCAAAAAAAATTAGAATGAAAAAATGAAAAATATTGATACAGCCTTTATTTTATGTGCAGGTTTTGGAAAAAGATTGAACCCATTAACTTTAAATATTCCTAAACCACTTTTAGAGATAAATAATTTAACTTTACTAGAAAATACAATAAATTTGATAAAAAATTTAGGTATTAATAAAATTAAACTAAACACTTTTTATTTAAAAGATAAAATTCAGTATTTTATAGAAAAAAAAAATTTTCAATTGGATATTAAAATAGTAGAGGATGGAGAAAAAATTTTAGATACTGGCGGAGGAATATATAACATGATGAAATCTTCCTCTCAGTTAGAAACAGATTTTTTAGTTTTTAATCCAGATACAATTTGGAATAAAGATTACACTAAGACGATAAATGAAATGATTAAATTTTATTTTTTAAATTCTAATAGAAATACTTTATTGGTCGTTGATAAAAATCTTAGCTTTGATAAAAATCTTGAAGGAGATTTTAGTATTTATAATAATAAATTGATTAAATCCCCTAAAAATAAATTTGTTTTTACAGGTTGCCAAATTATAAATAGAAAAGTATTTAGTGAAGTTTTATCAGAGTCTATTAGTAATTTTTCAATTTTGAAAATATGGGATACTTTAATTAGTAAAAAAAATTTATTTGGCTTTGAGAGTAAAATTAAATTTAATCATGTTACTAATTTACAAATTTACCAAAAATTATTAAAAAACTATTAAGTCTTTAGCTCTATTTTGATCTAAATATTTACATTCGGAAATTTTATTTTTTTCATCAAATTTTATAATTAAAGGATTTCCAGTTGGAATTTCAAGAAGTGATATTTTTTTTTCATCTATTTTAAATAAGAATTTACATAATGATCTAATTGAATTTCCATGTGAAGATATTAAAACATTTTCATTTTTATTAATTTTATCCTCAATATTATTTTTATAATACGTAGTTACTCTTTTATAAGTATCTTCAAGTGACTCTGTATCTGGGATATTA
>MDTB01130658.1_pt1 | contig 10115 bp, 9 predicted proteins | sample 811161 | NCBI WGS metagenome assembly MDTB01 (sample SAMN05326650, study PRJNA326480) | marine metagenome | isolation source: seawater | place: Mediterranean Sea | collected 2009
ATTCTTTTAAATTTTCCGAGACACAATAAGATGAAAGGAATGGGCCAAATCGTAACTTGGTCTGTTAGAGACGAAACTCTTCACTGTAATTCTATGATTAGAATTTTTAAAGAATTCATAAATGAAAATCCTGAAATATGGACACCAAAATTAAAAAAAGAACTTTATGAAGCTTGTCGAACTATTATTGAGCATGAAGATGCTTTTATCGATCTAGCCTTTGAAATGGGTCCAATGGAAGGCTTAACAGCTCAAGAAGTTAAAGATTACATTAGGTTTATTGGAAACAGAAGATTAACTCAATTAGGATTAGAGCCTATCTATAAAGTTGATAAAAATCCATTAACGTGGCTTGATACAATGTTGAACGCTGTAGAACACATGAACTTTTTTGAAGGTAGAGCTACCGAATACTCAAAAGCATCAACACAAGGAAGTTGGACTGAAGCATTTAGTTAAAGAGAAAAATATATTATGGAATTTATAGTTTTTACATTAGCAGTAATTGGTATTGCTGCTTTACTAAACTGAAAATAACTTTAACGATTTTTAAATGAGGATACCTTCCGGTATTCACTTCCATTGTAAGCAGCCAAAGGTCTTATTAATTTGTTCGTAGAATGTTGCTCAATAATATGAGCTGACCATCCAGTTATCCTAGATATCACAAAAATTGGAGTAAAAAAATCAGTATCAAAACCCATTAAATGATAGGTTGGACCAGTCGGATAGTCTACGTTTGGATGGATATTTTTTCTATCAATCATAACTTTTTCAACAATATCGTAAATTTTTTCAAATTTTTTATCATTTTTAATTTTAGCCACTTTACCAAAATAATCCCTCATTGTAGGAACTCTAGAGTCTCCACTTTTATAAACTCTATGACCAAATCCCATAACAACCTCTTTTTTATTAAGAGCGTTATTTATCCATTTATGTGCATTATTTGGTTTTTTAATCTTTTTCATCATGTGCATTACTTCCTCATTTGCTCCTCCATGAAGAGGTCCTTTAAGACTAGCTATTGCTCCTGTGATGGCACCATGAATATCTGATAAACTGCTAGTAATTGTTCTTGCGGTAAAAGTTGATACATTGAAACTATGTTCTGCATAAAGAATAAGGGATACATCAAAAGCCTTAACTATATCCTCATTCGGCACTTTACCAAAACACATGTAAAAAAAGTTTTCAGCAAAAGAATATTTTTTCTTTGGAGAAATAATTTTTTTTCCTTTTCTTAGTCTGTAAAATGCAGCTAATGCAACTGGTGTTTTTGAAAAAATCCTCATAGCCTTTCTTAAATTTGCTTTTGGAGAATTGTCCGTAGTTTCTTTATCTTCAAGTCCCATTACACTGACTGCGGTTCTAGCCACATCCATAGGATGAGATTTATTTGGTATTTGCTTAAGAATATTTATTAAATTTTTAGATAATTTTCTTTCTTTTCTTTCAAGTTTCTCAAATTTTTTTAATTGAGATTTATTAGGCAAATCGCCATTTAAAATTAAATATGCAACTTCCTCGAATTTACAGTTAGCACATAAATCTTGTGCTGCATATCCTCGATAAGTCAATGAATTTATTTCAGGCATCACTTTAGAAATTGAAGTCTCATCGACTGTAACTCCCATCAAACCTTTTTTAATTTCATTACTCATTATTCATGATCCTCTGTACTAAAGTTATAAATTTTTTCATCCAAGGAATTATACTTTTCATACTCAACAAGTTCGTAAAGCCTTTTCCTTGTTTGCATCTTATTAATAATATTGTTCTGATGTCCATTAACATAAATGTCTCTTAATCCATCTTCTACATTTTTCATAGCTAATCTTTGTGTTGTTACTGGATAAATTACAATATTATATCCTAAATTTTCCAATTCTTTATAATTCAAAATTTTAGACTTGCCAAATTCTGTCATATTAGCAAGCAAATAACAGGGCAGCTCTTTTCTTACTTTTTCGAAATCTTTTTCATCATGTAGGGCTTCTGGAAAAATTATTTCAGCTCCTGCATCAATATATGCTTTACATCTATCAATCATTTTATCTAAACCTTCGACTGCTTTTGCATCAGACCTGGCAATTATTTTAAAATTTTCATCTTTTTTAGCTGAAACACATTCTTTAATTTTTTTTTTCATCTCTTCGGTGGTAATAAGTTCTTTATTATCTAAATGACCACATCTTTTGCGTTCAATTTGATCCTCGAGATGCACAGCAGCAACCCCAAATTCTTCAAATGTTTCTATAGTTTCCTTGCATGATTTAAAACCGGTATCAATGTCCACAATAGTTGGTAGATTTGTAACTCTTGATATTAAGTAAGACCTTGTACTTACATCTTGAAGTGTTGTAAGACCAATATCAGGAAAACCTAAATCATTAGCCATTACACCTCCCGAAACGTATACTGCATCATATCCAATTTCCTCTATTAGCTTTGCAGTTAAAGGGCTATAAGCACCAGGAACTCTTAATATTTTTTGTGTTTTTAATTTCTCAACGAGATAACTTCTTTTTTGGCTTGGATCTTTTTTTACAAAGTGCATTAAAATATTCCTTTTTTAAAATTTCTTTTCAATTTATTTTTTTTCACTTCTATATTCAGTTTATCTAATTGATTTGCTTTAAGATTTTTTAAATTTTGAACATTTTTAAGAAATTTATTAATCTCTTTATTATTAAGCATATTTTTTGTTAATACTAAAAATTTGTTAATATAATCTTTTCTTTTAAAAGGACGTGCTCCATAAGGATGAGCATCCGCCTTATCTAATTGATCTATTATTTTCTTTCCATTTTTCATTGTAACTATAACCTTTGCGCCAAAAGACTTATTTTTTGGATTTGGATCATGATATTTTTTAGTCCATTTTTTATCTTCATGTGTTTTAATTGATCTCCAGATTTTGATTGTAGATTTTCTTTTAGCTCTCGTTTTTGTATAAGAATTTACATGATGCCAATTACCATCCTCTAAAGCTACAGCAAAAATATACATTATAGAATGATCTAACGTTTCTCTACTTGCATTTGGATCCATTTTTTGTGGATCATTAGCTCCTGTACCAATTACATAATGAGTATGATGACTAGTGTAAATATCTATTTTTTTAATATTATTTAAATTATTGATTTTCTTTTTTATTTTTTTTGCTAGGTCAATTAAGGCCTGAGATTGATATTCTGCTGAATATTCTTTCGTATATGTTTCCAATATAGCTTTTTTAGTTTCACCTTTTTTAGGTAATGGAATTTTATAAATCGCTTTTTTCCCATCTAGAATTCTAGCAATTACACTATCTTCACCTTCATATATTGGGCTTGGAGCTCCTTCACCTCTCATAACTCTATCCACAGCTTCAATTGCTAATTTACCTGCGTGAGCCGGTGCATAAGCTTTCCAACTTGAAATTTCGCCTTTTCTTGATTGCCTTGTAGAAATAGTAGTGTGCAATGATTGTTGAATTGCTTGATAAATAGTTTCAGTATTAAGTTTAAGCATTGATCCAATTCCTGCAGCAACACTTGGACCAAGGTGTGCGATATGATCAATTTTATGTTTGTGCAAACAAATACCTTTTACTAAATTTACCTGGACTTCATATGCAGTTATAATTCCTCTTAAGAGATCTAATCCACTTTTTTTATTTTGTTGCGCTACACTTAAAAGAGGGGGAATATTATCTCCTGGATGGCTATAGTCTGCTGCTAAAAATGTATCATGGAAATCCAGCTCTCTAACGGCTGTTCCATTTGACCACGCGGCCCATTCACAATCAAATTTAAATTTTGAATTTACTCCATATAACGTAGCCCCATTACTTCTTGAATGTTTTAGAGCCATCTCTCTTGCTGAAATTACAGACTTTCTATTTAAAGAGGCTATAGCCACTGAAGAGTTATCTATTATTCTGTTAACAACCATTTCAATCGAATCTTTATCAAGATTAGAATTATCACTTGCAATTTCAGCAATTTTCCAAGCAAGCTGTTTTTTCTTTTTTAAACGAAATTTAGATGGGTAAACTTTTACTTTGTGTAAAATCAAAATATCTCCTTTAATTTTTATTTACAGTAATAATAAATATTTAATCAATTACAATCAAAATGGCTGTGATTAAAAGTAAAAATGCCAAAAAAAACTCAATTATTACTTTTATTTTATTATTCCTTACCAAATTTTTTATACCAGATCCAAAAGCAGCCCAAGGAGCAATAGATATAGGGCAAATCACTAAAGCTATAGATGCAATATAAAGGATAGAAAAAAATAAATTATTATCTTTTGGCAAAAAACTGGATGCAGCCATACTTGAAATTGTCCATGCTTTGGGATTTACAATTTGAAATAGCGCCGCTTCATAGAACTTTAAAGGTCTTGAATTATCATCTTTAATTTTACTGAAAGATCCTATGATTTTATAGCCAAGGTATAATAAATAAATAGCACAAATAATTTTAAGTATATTTTGAAGGTTCGGGAAAATTTGAAATATTTTTCCTAGACCTAGACAAACCAATATTAATTGAACTACATGACCAACAGTAATACCGGACATGTGAGGAATACTCTTAAAAAAACCAAACTTTAATCCTGACGTAAGGATCATTGCATTATTTGGACCAGGAGTTACGTACATTACAAAATAAAAACTAACCAGTGCAAATATAATATTATTATCAATCATTTAAATATTTCGAGACAATGTAATCAATGTTTTCAAAATCTTTAATTAAATGATCATGATAAATTTGTTCTATTTTTTTATCAGTATAACCGTCTTCTATAAGTATCATCGGTATCCCTGCAGATTTTGCAGCATCAGCATCATTTTCACTATCTCCAAACATTAAACATTTATTTAATTCGCCATTAATAATTTCAATTGTGCTTATTAAATGTCTTGGGTCAGGTTTGCAATAATCGAAAGTATTGCCACCTGATACATAATCAAAATAATCATAAATTTTAATTTTTTTTAATAGATCAATTGCTAAATGTTCTTGTTTATTTGTACATACAGCCATAGAAATTTTTTTAGATTTAGCCCAATCTAAAAATTCTTTAACTCCTTTTATTAACTTGCTTTCAACCACTATATTTTTCCCGTAGTAATTAATAAATTCTTTAACCATTTCAGCTTTAATTTTTTCATCTGTAATTTTTGAAAACTCTTTCTTTGCAGTACCCCAAATAGATCTACCTATTAATACAGCTGCTCCCTTGCCAACTAAATTACGAATTTCATTTACACTTCGAGTACTATAACCAAATTTATTCATTACATGATTATGTGCAGCCATTAGATCAGGAGCCGTATCAACTAATGTACCGTCTAGATCAAATAAAAATGTATATTTTTGAGTCATTTAAAAAGTATTATTAAGAAATAATTTGTGAATTAAACATTATTAATACTTAACTATAAGAAAAAGTTGTATGAGACAAATTAATTTAAACAAAAAACTAAGAATAAAATTTATAAAACAAGGTGTAAAAATGATTGCACCAGATACCGTGTTTTTTTCAAATGATACCAAAATTGGAAAAAATGTATCTATTGAGCCTTATGTTGTTTTTGGAAAAAATGTTAATATTAAAAATAATGTAAAAATTCTATCTTTCTCACATCTTCAAGGCGTAAAAGTAGATGATAATTCTACTATAGGACCATTCGCTAGATTGAGACCAGGTACAAAAATTGAAAAAAATGTTAAAGTTGGAAATTTTGTTGAAGTAAAGAAAAGCACTTTAAAAAAAAATTCAAAAGTAAGTCATTTATCCTATATTGGTGACTCAAATATAGGAAAATCAACAAATGTCGGCGCCGGAACAATAACTTGCAACTATGATGGTATAAAAAAAAATAAAACTATAATTCAAGATAATGTTTTCATAGGATCTAATACTTCATTGGTTGCACCAATTAGAGTTGAAAAAAATTCAGTAATTGGTGCCGGATCTGTAATAACAAAAAATGTTAAAGCAAAATCTTTAGCGCTAACTAGAGGTGCACAAATTGAAATTAAAAACTATAAGAGAAAAAAATAATGTGTGGAATAATTGGTATAACTAGCAACAAACCTGTATCTTCAACCATTATAAATTCACTCAAAAAATTAGAGTATAGAGGCTATGACTCAGCAGGAATGGCCACATTAGATAATAATTTTATAAATGAAGTAAAGTGCGAGGGTAGAGTAGAGGCGCTTGAAAAGAATATTTCAAAGATAAATCTTACAGGAAATGTTGGTATTGGACATGTAAGATGGGCTACACATGGTGCACCGACTACAATTAATGCTCATCCTCATTCATCTGATAATGTATCAGTAGTTCATAATGGTATTATTGAAAATTCTTCGAAAATTAAAAAATATTTAGTTAGCAAAGGTCATAAATTTAAATCTCAAACTGATACTGAGGTTATAGTACATTTAATTACAGAGTACCTAAAAAATTTTGATTTGAAAACGACAATTATAAATATACTTAGCGAACTAGAAGGAAGCTTTGCACTAGGAATAATATTTAAAGATATGCCTGATTTAATTGTTGGCGCTAGAAGAGGGTCGCCATTAGCCGTAGGGTACGGACCAAATGAAAATTATCTAGGTTCAGATTCATATGCGTTAAAATCTATGACAAATAAAATCTCATATCTTAATGATGGAGAATTTTGTGTCATAAAAAAAAATCAAATTGAATTTTTTGATACTAATGCCAAAAAAATAAACAAAAAAATATTATATTTATCTTCAGATGAACAAAACTATGAAAAAGGTGAATATAAACATTTTATGGCTAAGGAAATTGAAGAGCAGCCCACAACTATTAAAAATTGTATCAATGAATATATTGATACAGTTAATAAAGAAGTTAATTTATTGAATTTTCCTTGGAAAATAAGTGAAATTTCATCAATAAAACTAATTGGGTGTGGAACTGCTTACCATTCCTGTCTAATCGGAAAATATTGGTTTGAACAATTAACATCTATGGATGTAGAAGTAGATATAGCTTCAGAGTTTCGTTATAGAAAAAATAAATTTAAAAAAGATTGCCTATATGTTTTTGTTTCTCAGTCTGGAGAAACTGCGGATACTTATGCTGCTTTAGATTTATGTAATAAAAATAAAGTAAAGACATGCAGTATTGTAAATGTAGTTGAGAGTTCCATCGCAAGGGATGCAAATTTTGTATTACCAATACATTGTGGTCCTGAAATAGGAGTTGCGTCGACTAAAGCATTTTTAGGTCAGATGCTTGTAATTTATCTGCTGTGTTTGAAAATTTCTTATTTAACAAAAAGTATTAATAAAAACAAATACTCAAACAAAATTAAAAACCTCAATTCATTATCAAGTCTTGTTAGTAAAACCCTTTCAAATGTAAATAAAATTCAATCGATTTGCCAAACTTTTGCTGATGCAAAAGGGTCAATGTTTTTGGGTCGTGGATATTCATACCCCATAGCCCTTGAGGGTGCTCTTAAATTAAAAGAGCTTGCTTATATTCATGCAGAGGGTTACCCCGCTGGTGAGATGAAGCATGGACCTTTAGCATTAATTGAAGATGGAATGCCAGTTATTGTTATTGCTCCAAAAGATGAATATTACAAAAAAACGATATCTAATATGCAAGAAGTAATATCTAGAGGTGCTAAAGTTTTACTGGTAACAAATAAAGATGACGACGAGATAGTTTCGGAAAATATTTGGGAAAAAATCAAAATTGAGAATGCTGAAGACGATTTATATCCATTTTTAACCACTCTACCTTTGCAAAAATTAGCATACTATACAGCATTAAAAAAAGGCTACGATATAGATAAACCAAGAAACTTAGCTAAATCTGTCACTGTTGAATAATCGATAAACTCTGCTACAAACACTCTTAGGTTGAAAATGAAAAAATGGAAAATAAATAGTTGGAGAAATTATCCAGTTAAACACATCCCAATTTATGAGGATGAAAAGGAATTAAATTTAGTTTTAAATAAACTAAAAAAATTTCCCCCTTTAGTTTTTGCTGAAGAAACAAGACATTTAAAACGACAACTTTCCGAAGTCGTTGATGGAAAAGCATTCTTATTACAGGGAGGAGATTGTGCAGAGAGCTTTGCCGAATTTAACCCTGACAATATTAGAGACACCTTTAAAGTTATACTACAAATGTCTTTAATTTTAACCTATTCAGCATCTTTGCCTGTTGTTAAATTAGGAAGGATAGCCGGGCAGTTTTCTAAACCGAGAAGTGCACCGACTGAAAAACAAGGTGATAAGGAATTACCAAGCTATTTAGGAGATAATATTAATGGAATTGACTTTAATGAGAAATCAAGAAAACCTGATCCAAAGAGACTATTTAAAGCTTACTCACAGTCAGCTTCGACTTTAAATTTACTAAGAGCGTTTTCAAAAGGAGGTTTTGCCGATTTGAATAAAGTTCACTTATGGAATTTAGATTATATTAAAAAAAGTCCTCAAGCTAAAAAATTCAAAGACTTAGAAGATAAAATTGCAGATGCTTTAGCATTTATGGAGGCATGCGGAATAACTTCAGACTTTAACAATAGATTATATACAGTAAATTTTTGGACTTCACATGAGGCTTTATTACTGCCATTTGAAGAAACTATGACTAGAGTAGATTCAACAACTGGGGAATACCATGATACTTCTGCACATTTTGTATGGATTGGCGACAGAACAAGACAATTAGATGGTGGTCATGTTGAATTCTGCAAAGGAATTGAAAATCCTATTGGAATTAAATGTGGTCCAACCTCAAAACCAGATGAAATAGTTAAAATTTGTAATGCACTTAATCCAAAAAATGAAAAGGGAAAAATTACATTAATTTCGAGATTTGGTCACGATAAAGTAGAAAAGTTTTTACCAAAACTTATAAGAGTAATTAAAAAAGAAGGTCTTAATGTTATTTGGTCTTGTGATCCGATGCATGGAAATACAATTAAGTCTACAACAGGTTTTAAAACTAGACCTTTTAACAGTGTAGTATCCGAGGTAAAAAATGTTTTTGCAGTACATCAAAGTGAAGGTTCTTATGCTGGAGGCTTACATATAGAGATGACGGGTCAAAATGTTACAGAATGTACAGGTGGTGCAAAAAATATCTCTGACTCAGATTTATCTAGTAGATACCATACACATTGTGATCCAAGATTAAATGCGGATCAGGCATTAGAACTCGCATTTTTAATTTCAGATGAAATTAAGAAAAATTCTAATTTTGCTAAAAATGGAATTAAAGCGGCATCTTAGTCACTTTAATAATTTAAACGACTCAATATACTAAAATTATGGACTCAGAAAAAAAAGTAGAATTTATTAAAAACTGGATACATAACTACGTAGATACAATGCCAGTAAGAGCCAAATCTTTAGTGATTGGTATTTCTGGTGGAATAGATTCATCAGTATCAAGTACTCTTTGTGCTCTTACTAAAATGAAAACAATTGTTTTATCTATGCCAATAAAACAGAAAAATGACCAATATGACTTAAGCTTAAAGCACCAAGAGTGGTTGAAAAGCAATTTTTCTAATGTAGAAGGTCACATAATAGAGTTAGACAATTTGTTTAGTACTTTTAAGACATCACTATCTAAATTTGACCATGAGCACGGTATGGCAAACTCAAGAGCTAGATTAAGAATGACTACTTTATATCAAGTAGCAGCTGCTAACCAAGGTATTGTAGTTGGAACTGGTAATAAAGTTGAGGATTTTGGTGTTGGTTTCTACACAAAATATGGAGATGGAGGAGTAGATATATCTCCAATAGCTGATTGTAATAAAACCGAGGTTTGGGAACTTGGTAAGGAATTAAAAATTTTAAAAGAAATAATTGATGCACCGCCTACAGACGGGCTTTGGGATGACGGTCGGACAGATGAAGGTCAACTTGGACTTTCTTATAGTGAGCTTGAAGAAGCCATGAATAATGAAAGCTCAAAAAACAGAGATAAATATTTAAAAATAAGAAAAGCTAACTTACATAAAATGGAGCCTATTCCAGTATGTAAGATTCCCAACTAATCAATTAGATTCACAAATCTAATATTTAAGTATATTC
>MDTB01158827.1_pt1 | contig 10115 bp, 15 predicted proteins | sample 811161 | NCBI WGS metagenome assembly MDTB01 (sample SAMN05326650, study PRJNA326480) | marine metagenome | isolation source: seawater | place: Mediterranean Sea | collected 2009
TATGAATTTGAAAGTGATTCTACTTATGTCAAAAATTATAGAAAGATAGTCAAAGAAGAAAATTGGCAAGATAAATATGAAATAATGAGTAAAGATTGTTCATTTATAGAAGAGGAGTTATAAAATGATACCAATGAAACAAAAAGGACAAAGTCAAGGGACACAAGTAAAAGTTGATTTAAAAGATGCTGAAACAATAAAATGTAAGAACTGTGGAAACTATTTATTCATACAATCTTTTGTACTAAAAAAATTATCAGCTTTAGTATCACCTAACGGACAAGAAGCCTTAATACCAGTACAAGTATATTCTTGTGGAAATTGTGGGACAATACTTGAAGGTATGTTAGAGGGTAGTGGAGTAGAGTAATGAAAAACGTCAACTACCTTGAGGGTCTACCAAGTAAATGGTGGACAGAAAATAGAGTAAGAATCAGGGACGCGATAGCTAAACTTCTTTGGAGTGAATTACGTGACAACATTCAACGTCAAGAAACTGAATTTCATCAAACAAAAGATGATGTTAAATATTCTACTCTTAGACGAACTTTAAAAGTACATATTAGAGATTTAGGAAATATTAATTCTGGTTTTTTTAGTTGGGATATACCTGTTTTACCTCACGATGCTGAGAAAAGATTAATAATCGATAGTAATCATCCTGAATATAAGGTTAGTGAAAACAATAAGATAAACAAAAAGTCGAGTAGAATGGAGGAAAAAGAACATTTTGTTCCCGTTTCGTTAACATCAGCTATGATAATTATTCGTACTCTCAAAGAGGAGTGGGGAATAAATATTAGTAAAAATACTAGACTCTTTACTTTTGAGGATGATATATATAATTTAAATAGAGATATAATTCTAGGAACTTCAACTGTATTTGTATCATCTAGAGAACATCAATTGTTAACCGAAATGCAAAATGAAGATATGTTGAAGTTAGGCCTCCATCATACACAATCACCTGAACAATTCAGAGAAAATGTTATCAATAATTCAGATGATATAATAAAAATGTATGAAAGATATCGAACAGGTCAACCTTACGATGAGTCGGGTATACAATTTAGAACTCCTGATTATTTAATTTTTAACTCTAGAGGTGAATTAATTACAGGAGACAGTTCTAATCAAATTATCATGCCAAGTAAATGGTTCGGAAGACAAGTCGATACTCCTAAAAATACAAAATTAAAAAAACAAAGAAAAGTTAAGACAAAAAATCCTTTATCAAAGTTTACAGATTAATGTCAAATAAAAAATACTCAGAGGCGGGTAAAGGTGATAAAATTAGAAAAGGAATTTCTATAAATGAGTGGGAAAAAAAATGGGAAAAAATCTTCAATCAAAAGAAAAGGTCTTTTCGACCACATAAATCAAATAAAAAAGACTCAGAATCCTAAGTATTGGGACAACTTATCAGAAGAAGATAAAAAAACTTGGTCTAACTATATGATTCATAGGTTCTTATCTATGAATATGAATTTAGTAGATATCGTTAATGAATTACAAAAGTATAACTTAAAACCTAAAGACTTATATAAGTTATACACTAATATTTTACCAAAAGATAATAGATTTTATAAATACGTTAAAGGGAGAAATCAAATGCAACATCCTCAATGGTTAATCAATCTTATAGCTACACATATGAAAAGTAGTAAAAAAGAAGCTTATGATGCTGTCGAAATGTATATGCTGACAGAAGGAGGAATGCTTGAATTAGGAGAAATCTGTAGAAAGTACGGAGTTGAACCTAAAAAGATAGAAAAAGCAGGACTCAATGTATTGGGTAGCGTCGGTATGTATCAAGCAGGAAACTCAAAATAATACTTGACTTATATATGATTTTATTCGTATATTGGAGTATGTAAATTAGGAGACATTTATGTCAAAGGTTATAAAAGATAAAGCTACATTTACAATGGATGATGCTCATTCAATATCTGTAGATAATAAAGACTCACATGGTTATGATGTTATAGAACAAATGGAGAAAGAATGGCCAGAGATGACTAAGGAGTTCAAGAAGATTCAACAACAACAATATGAATTATTTCTACATAAACAACACGATTATGGTCCTGGAAATATATCAGTAGGAACACAATTACAGACACCTGAAGAGATTAAATTATCACTTACAGGTTTATGGTTTCGTATGAATGACAAGTTACAAAGAGCGAAAACATTATTAATGAACGATAGAAAATCAGCTGTAAAAGATGAACCTCTCGAGGATGCTTATCTTGATGTCAGTAACTATGGGATTATGGCTACGATTGTTGGTAGAGATAAGTGGGGTAAGTAATGACTATAATGGAAGCTCTAAAAATAATGTGTGAACAATTTGATGATGATAGAGTATTAGGAGCTTATATCAGAATGTTAACACAAATACCTTCAGGTGACTTAGATTTAGGTAGTGAAAAAATATCATTATCAGAGGAAATATCATTTGATTCTTTACTAAAGACAACAGGTCTAAAAAGGAGCTCTGATGGGTAAAATCAGTTACTCACAATTTTCAAAGTGGGTACAATGTCCTTATACTTGGAAAATAGAATACGTCGATAAGATTAGAACTTTTCAAGGAAACATACACACGTTATTTGGTACTTCTATGCATGAAGTTCTACAAACTTATTTAACTGTGATGTATAATGACACAATAAAGATGGCTGATGCTCTTCCTTTAGATGAAATGTTATTACATAGAATGAAAAAAAATTATTTACAGATTATGAGTAGAAACGGAGGTGAGGTTATTTGTGAACAAAATGATATGGAAGAATTCTACTCACATGGTTTGTTAATTTTAGACTTCTTTAAAAAAAGAAGAGGGTCATACTTTAGTAAAAAAGGTTATGAGTTAGTTGGTATTGAGACTCCTATAAGTTATGAAATTAATCCTGGTATGAAATTCATAGGATATATTGATGTGTTATTACACGACACTAATAGAGATAGGTATAAAATAATGGACATCAAGACTTCAACAATAGGTTGGAATAAGTATATGAAAGCTGATAAAACAAAAACAGACCAGTTATTATTATACAAACAATTTTATGGAGCTGAACACGAGATACCTTTAGATAAAATTGATGTAGAGTATTTTATCGTGAAAAGAAAACTCTATGAGAAATGTGATTTTCCTCAAAAAAGAGTACAGATGTTTACTCCAGCTAACGGAAAACCAAGTGTAAACAAAGTTATGAATAGATTACAAGATTTTATGTCAGAATGTTATACTGATAAAGGTGAAATCATAGCTAATGAATATGAGAAATGTCCTAAACATAAAAAATGTTATCATTGTAAAGACTTATAACGGAGGTAAAAAATGACACGAGTTATGAAATTAAGATTAAAGTTATCTGATTTTATAGGAACTGATTTAGAATCGGTTATTATGAATAAGATAAAACAAATAGAAAATGAATTAAGAATTAAGATAATTTTAAATTTATGGTACGATGATGGTGAAATTGAGTCAGTTAAATTAAAAGATTTTATATTAAAATGGGAAAAAACTCTATCAATTAAAACCGTTATACAAATTTCGAATGAAATTAAATCAAATGATTATATATTTTTTGATATTAAACCTATTAATTTAAGTTCGAATTCAAGGGTTAGATTTCATACTGAATATCAATTTGTAGAAAGTATTCCTAATTGTTTAAGTAGTTTTTATGACGTTGCTAAGTTTACAACTTCAGACGTTAATTTACGACCTCAAAAAAGAAATGACTACGAAGATTAAAGTCGGGATAGTCGGTAGTAGGACTTTTACAAATAAAACAAAAGTTAAAGATTTAATCTTTGATATAAAACAAAAACATCCTGACGCTGAAATAGTAAGTGGAGGTCAACGAGATGGAGCTGACAGTTTTGCTAAAAAGTTTGCTCTTGAATTAGATATGAGTTATGTTGAGTTTCCTCCTAGTCATTATAAATGGAATATGTATTGTAAACTTTCACCTTCACAATATGACAGACCTTATTATGTATCGAATTATTTTAAGAGAAATAAACAAATAGCTGAATATTGTGATATTTTAGTAGCCTTCATAACAGATGATAAAATGACTTCAGGTACAAAAAGTACAGTTGATTATGCCACAAAGAAAAAAAAGTTAGTAAAAATACTAAGTTAATATATACTTATATATGTATATACAACAGAGGTTTTATATGAATTACAAATTAACTTCGGTAAAAATACTGAATGAGTTATACAAAAATTTCAAATCAAAGGTAGTTGAAGATGAATTCACACTACAAAAATTAGTCAATCGTTCAATGCATTTATATATAAATGATGATGATTTTAAACAACAAATACAAACTTGTAAAAATTTAATACCAAGTGGGAGTAGATTATGAGTAACTTAAGGGACGACTTTATTAATGCTAGTAGATTACATTTTAAAGCAGGAATAGAAAAACATAGAGTCAATGTCGAGAACCTAATGAGAAATTCGATGGGTATAGGTGAACATGGTGATTTGATGGATGAAATAGAAAAAGAATTAGGTAAAATGGCTGACTATAGTGATAAATTAGAAATGTTAGATTATTTCGAAGTAGAAGTTGGAACGTCGAAAAATATATTAAACGATTAGAGGTCATATGGCTAAGAAAAAAATATTATTATTATCAGATGACCTTAGAATGAATTCTGGTGTGGGAACTATGTCGAAAGAATTTGTTTTAGGTACATTACATCATTATGATTGGGTTCAAATAGGAGGAGCTATTACTCATCCTGAAAACGGTAAACGTGTTGATATGAATGAAGCTATCAAAGAAGAATTAGGGATTGACGGAAGTTTAATAATCTATCCAACTAATGGTTACGGAAATCCTGAGTTAATCAGAAATGTTTTAAATTACGATAAACCTGATGCTATATTACATTATACAGACCCAAGATTTTGGAGATGGTTATATGAAATGGAACACGAGTTACGACAAGAGATTCCTATATTTTATTATAACATATGGGATGATTGGCCTGCTCCTCATTACAATGAATTTTTCTATGAGAGTTCAGATTTAATAATGAATATATCTAAACAAACTGTTGCTATTGTTAATGAAGTAGCAAAAAATAAACCAAGAACAAAAACAGATTGTACTTATTTACCTCATGGAATAGATGAGAAAAAATTCTACCCTATATCTGTGTTTGATGATGAATATAAAGAAGTAGAATTATTTAAAAAACAACTGACAGATGATGGTATCGAGTTTATTGTGTTTTATAATAATAGAAACATCAGAAGAAAAATGCCAGGAGATGTAATATTAGCTTTTAAAACATTTTGTGATTCTTTATCACCTGAGGAAGCTGATAAATGTTGTTTATTAATGCATACAGCTCCTGTTGATGAAAATGGTACAGATTTACCCGTAGTAGCTAAGACTTTATGTCCTGAATATAAGGTATATTTTAGCGCTAATAAAATAGAACCTAAACAATTGAATCATTTGTACAATATGGCTGATGTCACTATTAATATAGCATCGAATGAAGGTTTCGGTTTAGGAACTTGTGAATCATTAATGGCAGGAACTCCTATCATTGTTAATGTTACAGGAGGGTTACAAGACCAATGTGGATTTAGATTGAAAGATAAGTTCATAACACACGAAGATTATTTTGAGATTAAATCTTTACACGATGATAAAAAGTGGAAAAACAATCCTGACTTAACTTGGGGTGAGTGGGTCAAACCTGTGTGGCCATCTAATAGAAGTTTAGCCGGTTCACCTCCTACACCTTATATATTCGATGATAGATGTCGATTTGATGATGCCGGAGAGCAAATCAAAGAATGGTATAATGAGGGAGATGAAAAAAGAAAACAAGCAGGACTTAAAGGTCACGAGTTCGTTAAAAGTCCTGAATCAATGTTAAGTAGTAAATCTATGTGTCAAAATTTTATAGACCACATGGATGTAGGTTTTGATGAATTCAAACCTCGAAAACGATTTAGTATATTTAAAGGTTAGGAGATAGAATGAGTAAACCAGTATGTTTAGTGACAGCTCCTGTAGCTACGAGAAGTGGTTATGGAGCTCACGCAAGAGATATTGTTAGAGCTTTAATCAGATTAGATAGATATGATGTAAAGATTTTTAATGTACGTTGGGGAAACACTCCTATGAACGCTCTCGATAGTAACGATGATAATGATAAGATGATAATAGATAGGTTATTAAATACACCTCAACTACCTAAACAACCTGAAATTCACATACATATCGTGATTCCTAATGAATATGTTCCTATGGCTAAGTATAACATAGGTATCACAGCCGGACTTGAATGTACCGTTGTACCTCCTAAATGGATGGAAGGGACTAATCAAATGGATTTAAATATCGTTCCTTCAACATTTGTTAGAGATGTATTTAAATCTTGTGTATTTGATATTGAAGATGAAAAAACAAGAGAAAAGAAGGGTGAATTAAAATTAACAAAACCAATCGAAGTTTTATTTGAAGGGACAGATACTAAGATTTATAAAAAAACAAATGAGTTTTCAAAAGAATTTGTTGATGAGATGAAAAACGTTGATGATACATTTAATTTTTTGTATGTAGGTCATTGGTTAGCCGGTAAAGTGGGTACTGACAGAAAAGATACAGGTATGATGTTAAAAGTATTCTTGGAAACATTTAAGAATATGAAAAAGAAACCAGGACTAATAATGAAAACAAGTGGAGCTGGTTTTTCTGTTCTTGATAGGGAAGAGATATTAGAAAAGATAAGAGTTATTAAAGAAGGTGTAAAAGGTGATTTACCTAACGTTTATTTACTACACGGTGATTTTACAGATGATGAGATGAATGGTCTTTACAATCATCCTAAAGTTAAAGCTCACGTTAATCTAACACACGGTGAGGGTTTTGGTAGACCTCTACTTGAAGCTTCACTATCAGAAAAACCTATCATAGCTTCTAATTGGAGTGGTCACGTCGATTTTCTTAATGACAAATTATCCATTATGTTACCAGGTTCATTAGTCGATGTCCCGAAAAAGAGTTTTCCTAAAGATATGTACGTTCAAGGAGCTCAATGGTTTTCAGTAAATTATCAGCAGGCTTCTAGTTATATGAAAGATGTATATTTAAATTATAAAAAATATACCTTAAATGCTAAAAAACTAGCAAGAGTAAACAAATCAAAATTTTCATTAGATGCGATGACGAAAGAATTAGGAAAGATTTTAGATAAATATGTTCCAGAGTTTCCTAAGGAAGTTGAATTAAAATTACCTAAATTAAAAAAAGTAGGAAGTCCAGTTGAAAATGAAATCAAGTTACCCAAGTTAAAGAAAGTATGATATGGAAAGAGTAATAGATTGTCCTTGTTGTTTCGATACAGATAAATGTTTTGAAGAGGTTCAAGAAACTTATAGTAGTTTCTTATGTTTTAATTGTGGTTATATGAGTGATTCAAGGTATCAATTAGACAGTTTACAATTAATTGATAATTTAAAAAAATCACCTAAATTAGTACAAGACACTAAATTCGAAGATAAAGAAAGAAACATAGTGTGGTTCTTATCTGTAATTAATATGGGAACATTAGGTATGATTTATCCTGAAGGTACACCTAATGAATATTCTTGGAGATATGCTAAACTAGCTGATGTTCCTGAAGGTCAAGAAGAGGCTTATCAAGGTCACAAACAATTTCTTGATGTTGAGAACGCTCAAATTTTTAATCAAAAAGAGTTTTTAAAAGCTTGTGAAGCTATGGGTATAACACATAGATTAAATAATGTCTAAAAAAATATATAGTTGGGATAAAGTAAGCACAGGTGATATAATATCATTCAGATATCCTTCAAAAGGAACCTCACGAAATGTTACAGTTCTTGTTTTAAATCCTAAATTTAAAGTCAAGACAGGATTTCATTTAATAGGTTTGAAATTAGAATCACAAGGTTCAGTTCCAATAATTAAAGATAAAAGTATTTTAGAAAAATTATTATCAAAATTAGGAAAAGTTAGAGTTGTTGATTTTAAGGATGAAATATATAAGGTTGTCATTGGGGGAGCTGACTCAAAAGGAGCTAAAAAAATAACTTACGATAAGATTAAAAGACAAGTTGAAAAATATAATATTTATCGTACTTATACCTACGAGAAAGCAAGAAAATCACAAGTCTTTTTAGAACCTATTGAACTTCCTGAGTCGTTAATCAAGGAGCTGATATCTTGAGAATTAGTTATGGTATCACAGTTTGTAATGAATTAAATGAATTACAAAGATTAGTTACATTTTTACTCGAACATAAAAGAGAAGAAGATAATATTATGATTACTTTTGATTCTCGTAACGGGTCAAAAGATGTTGAGGAATATCTTAGAACACATTCTGTGAACGGAGAGTTTCATTGGAACAGTTTTGATTTTAACGGAGACTTTTCGGCTCTAAAAAATCATACAATTGATATGTGTGATACTGATTATATTTTTCACTTAGATGCTGATGAATATCCTAATGAAGTTTTAATGGAACAATTACCTATAATATTACAAATGAACGAAGTTGATTTAATTTGGATACCTCGAGTTAATAAAGTTGAAGGTATAACTGAAAAACATATAAAGACTTGGGGTTGGAAAATTGATGAAAAGGGAAGAATAAATTATCCTGATTATCAAGCTAGAGTATTTCGTAAATCACCTGATATTAGATGGGTAAGACCAGTACACGAATATATAGCTGGTTGTAAGACATATTCACATTTACCTCCTCTTGAAGAATTGAGTTTATATCATCCTAAAACAATCGAAAAACAAGAAAAACAAAACAAACTTTATGATGATATAAGTGTAGGAAAAACAGGTGAAGAGTTTGTACCTATATCAGAAGAATATTTTATGAACATGGAGTTAGCTAGAGGAGGAGGTGGAAAAGAAATAATAACACAAGGTGATGAACTCAAAACTGTAAAAGATATCGTGAAATATTTTAAAAATAATAAAGTAGAAAATCTTGTTCCTGATAATTGGCAGTATTATAATTGTATGGTAGCTGAGTTTCGTAAAAATGTAGGTGACCATCACGAATTAGGTTGGGATAATATGACTACAGAATATTATGATTCATTAGAAAAAATGTCAGACGATGAAATTGAATTATTTCTTAAGGAAAATCCTGTTGAGTTTGATAATGGTTTTATCAAACATAGTTATCATAGAGCCTGTTCAATGATAGGTCGTTTAGTTAATGACAAATCTTACATTCCTTTTTATATGGAGAGAGAAAAGGTATTTAATAAACCTTGGAAAAATGATAACAAAATACGAACAACACATCCTCTTAAACTTTTTAATCATTTAGAAGAATTGTTAAATCTTGATAAAAATCATTTTTGTTTAACACAATCAAGTATATTGACCTTGATGGGTATAAGACCTAATGATGATTTAGATATTATAATATCGTCAGCCTTACGAAATAAATTAAGAGTAGGTAATAAATATATCAGAACAGGTCACGTCGAAATATTTTCACCTGACTATGATAAATTTATGATTTTCGGAGCTAAAAATGATGATGAACTAATCAATCAATATACTTTTGAATTTGAAGGATTTAAATTTTTAGAACCTCGTTTTTATTTAAGTAGGAAAAACAAAGACACGTCTAAAGATAAAAGTGATTGGGAAGGTATCCGAAAATTTATAGAAAAGGGAAATCATAAAGGTTATCCTTTCCATAATCTATCAGATGAACAATTAGGACTTAAATATTTATGAAAAATATAGTATTTTTACCTAGTATTGATTTAGGTAATGGACGTAATAAAAGTTATGAGTATTCAATTAATTCTTGGAAAAACTTTTGTGATAATCACGATTGTGATTTAATTTTATTAGAAGAGTTAATCACTCCTGTTGAATCTATGCCTGTAGTATGGCAAAGATATTTTGTATTACAACTGCTTGAAAATGATAATATAAAGTATGACCAAGTTTTAATTAGTGATGCTGATACCATCGTTCATCCTGATTGTCCTAATTTATTTAATGAGACAGGTGGTAAATATTCAGCTGTTATGAATGACGGTGACTACGAA
>MDTB01172431.1_pt1 | contig 10114 bp, 9 predicted proteins | sample 811161 | NCBI WGS metagenome assembly MDTB01 (sample SAMN05326650, study PRJNA326480) | marine metagenome | isolation source: seawater | place: Mediterranean Sea | collected 2009
AAAATATAAAAGCTAAGCTAGCTTTTATGAATAAACCTCTCTGGGAACCTACTGAGCTAAAAAAAAAAGACTCTTTACTTGAGAAATTTTCAAAGTTTATAAATTTTAAATCGAATTATAAATTTAAAGATCTATGGAAATGGACCATAGAAAATCCCGAGGAATTTTGGACAAAGTTTTGGGATTATTCCAAGATAAAAGGCGACAAAGGGAAAGAGATTATTCAATATAATAAAGTTTTCAATAAAACAAAATTTTTTCCAGACTCCAAGATTAATTATACAGAAAATATTTTAAAGAAAAAAACTGATGATATTGCGATACACTTTCTATCTGAAAAAGGTTTTGAAGAAAGTATATCATGGAATAATTTGTACGAAAAAGTTTGTAAATTGTCGGGATACTTAAAAACTTTAGGCTTAAAAAAAGGAGACAGGGTAGCCGCATATGTTCCAAATAAAATCGAGAGCATAATCAGTTTCTTAGCCTGCGCAAAAAATGGAATTATTTGGTCTTCATGCTCACCAGATTTTGGAACACGGGGAGTGGTTGATAGATTCAAACAGATTGAGCCTTCAATTTTAATTACAAGTGATCATTACTTTTATAATGGTAAAAGAATAAATATTCTTGAAAAGATTGAAGATATTTTGAAACAAATTCCATCAATAAAAAAAACATTAGTATTTTCATATAATAAAAATGAAAAAATAAATTTAAAAAATTATATAAATTTTGATGAAGTGGTTAACCAAAGTGAATTAGATGAAGTTTTTGAAAGATTTGAGTTTAATCATCCAATTTATATACTTTATTCAAGTGGAACGACTGGTAAGCCTAAATGTATTACACACGGTGCTGGTAATGTTTTAATCGAACATAATAAAGAGTTTATGCTTCATTGTGATATTAGAAATAACGAAAAACTATTTTATTATACAACTACCGGATGGATGATGTGGAATTGGTTAGTTGGTGGTTTAGCAACAGGTTCATCAATTTTTCTATTTGATGGTGCTCCAGTTTATCCAAAAATAGATGTTCTATTAGAATATTGCCAAAACAAAAAAATTAATCTTTTTGGCGTAAGCGCAAAATATATAGATCATTTAAAAAATGAAAACTATAATAGCAAAAAACTGGATTTAAGTTCGATCAAGATAATTACCTCAACCGGCTCACCTTTGGCAGAAGAAAGTTTCAAATATGTTTACGAAAATATAAAGAAAGATGTTCATTTAGCTTCTATTGCAGGAGGAACAGATCTAGTTGGTTGTTTAGTTTTAGGTAATCTCTATTCAAATATTTATAAAGGAGAAATACAAGGTCAAAGTTTAGGAATTGATGTTGATGTATTCACTGATAATGGAAAAAGTACTAAAGACGGAGATAAAGGTGAGTTAGTTGTAAAAAGACCTTTTCCATCTATGCCAATTAAGTTTTGGGGAGATAATGATGGTAAAAAATATCACAAAGCTTATTTCGCAAAATTTGAAAATATTTGGCATCACGGAGATTTTATTGAGAGGACCTCTAATAATGGCTTTATAATGAGAGGAAGATCTGACTCTACTTTAAATCCAGGAGGAGTAAGAATAGGAACATCAGAAATATACCAGCAGGTTGAAGGGATCGATTTTATAACTGAGGGTTTAGTAGTCGGACAAGATTTTAAAGATGATGTAAGAATTATTTTGTTTGTAACAACAAAAGACAATCAAGAATTAAATGAAGAGAAAGTAAAATTAATCAAATCGAGAATTAGAGTAAATTGTTCGCCAAAACATGTACCCTCACTGATTATAAAAGTGCCTGCAATACCTAGGACAAAAAGTGGAAAGATTGTTGAACTTGCTGTGAGAAAGGTAATTCACGGCGAGTCAATAAATAATAAAGAAGCAATCGCTAATCCTGAGGTTTTAGAGTATTTTGAAAATCTGCCGCAGTTAAAATTGTAGCGCGTCATTTTCTAAAGTTATTAATTTAAGAAAATTTGTTATTATCAAATTGTGCTCAGCTCTAGGCCCTGGAACTCCTATTTAGCCTCCTAGAGCTGGGTTTAAATAATTCTAGCGCAATTTTTATGTAGCATTGAATGAAGCTCTATAAGTTTTTCAAAATTTTTATTGTAACCACCGCCAAGAACCCCACAAAGTGGAATATTTTTTGAGTAAAAGTTTTCTATAACAACTTGATCTCTTTTATTAATACCATCATCAGTAATTTTAAGCTTTCCTAATCTATCTTCGTGATGAATATCAACGCCAGCTACATAGAATATAAAATCATATTTATTTTGATTAAGTTTGATAAGATTATCTTTTAATATATTTAGATACTCTTGATCTTCCATATTATCTTTAAGTTCAATATCGATATCGCTTTTAGATTTCTTTGCAGGGTAATTCGAGGCACAATGCATACTAAAAGTTAAAATATCTTTATCATTTTGAAATATTTCAGAATTACCATTACCTTGATGAACATCTAAATCTAGGATTAAAATCTTTTTAGCGTAAAGTTTCTTTTTCAAATAATTTGCTGCAACGGCTACGTCGTTAAAGACGCAATATCCTGCACCAAAATTGAAAGTTGCGTGATGACTTCCTCCAGCAGTATTACATGCCAATTTTGCATCTAAAGCAAGCTTACTAGCTAAGACTGTTCCACCAGTAGCTACGAAAGACCTTCTCACAACACTGTCATTTATTGGAAATCCTATTTTCTTTTGAGACTTAATATCTAAAGTTTTATTCCGAATATGGTTTATATATTCTAAGGAATGTGATGTTTGCATAGTCTCAGTAGAACATTCTTTTGGAATATGAAAATTTTTTACAACACCAGCTTTTAATAAATATTCTGCTAGTGCGCCAAACTTTTTAATAGGAAATTTATTATCATCATTGATTTTAGCCACATAGTCAGGATGATTTACAACAGGTAATTCCATTAAAAAATAATATCTTATCTTTCAACGCACATTGCAATACCCATACCCCCACCAATACAAAGAGTTGCTAGACCTTTTTTAACATCTCTTTTAATCATTTCATGTATAAGTGTTACAAGAATCCTTGTTCCAGAAGCTCCTATTGGATGACCTAATGCTATAGCTCCACCATTAACATTAACTTTTTCTTCTGGAATAGAAAGTGTCTTCAGAACTGCAATAGTTTGAGCTGCAAAAGCTTCATTTATTTCAAAAAGATCAACATCTTTAATTGACCAGCCTGCAAGTTCTAGAGCTTTTTTAGAAGATGGAATTGGTCCAGTGCCCATAAGAGCTGGATCTACACCACAACTAGCCCAAGATTTTATTGATACTAATTTTTTAACACCACGTTTTTCTACTTCCTGACCCGACATTAAAGTTACAGCAGCCGCGCCATCATTGATACCAGATGCATTCCCTGCAGTAACAGTCCCATCTATTTTAAAGGCAGGCTTTAATCTGGATAAAGCATCTAAGTTAATACCTTCCCGGGGATGTTCGTCCTTAATAAATTCAATTTCGGCTTTTTTAGATTTAATATTTAAACCTATAATTTCATCTTTAAATTTATTTTCTTTTTGAGCTTTTAAAGCTTTTTCTTGCGATCTAAGCGCAAAATTATCTTGTTCTTCTCGAGTTACTTGGAATTTTTCAGCAACATTTTCAGCCGTTATTCCCATGTGATAACCATGAAAAGCATCCCATAGACCATCTTTAATCATTGTATCTATTAATTCAGTATCACCTAATTTTTTGCCATTTCTGAGATGAATTGTATGAGGAGCTAAAGACATATTCTCCTGACCACCAGCAACCAAAATTTTTGAATCACCTGCTATGATACTTTGTAATCCTGATGCTACGGATCTAATTCCTGATCCACAAACTTGATTAACAACGTACGCAGGTTTCTCTTTAGGTATTCCAGACTTCATAGCTGCTTGTCTCGCTGGATTCTGTCCACTACCCCCAGTTAAAACTTGTCCCATAATTATTTCGTCTACATCATTATTTTTTAATCCTGATTTAATTACATTTTTAGAAATTACAGCTGAACCTAAATCTTCAGCTTTAAATGCCTTTAGTGATTTTCCAAGCGATCCAACAGCAGTTCGTAAAGCAGACGTAATATAAACTTTATTCATCATATTAATTTATATTTTTAATTTTTCTTTTCAATTAAAATATCCTTACGAATAAGGCCGACTAAAATTCCCATTAAAAGAAATAAGTATGTTGCAGTTCCTGTAGTAAAAAAACTACCAGTGCTTTTAAAAGGGAATATTTCAACAATGAATAAAAATATAAATGGAACAATGATATTATTTTGACGTAAATTTGAATTAGTAAAGTATTTTTTATATATCACATAATAGAGAATAATTAAGAATACTGAAGATATAATAAAAAAACCAACTAAACCTGTCTCAGTTAAAATTTCTAGGTAATAATTGTGAGGGTGCATATTACAAACAAATTTTGTATTTTTATCTATATTTTTTCTTGTATGACAATAGTACCTAAAGTTTTTTATGCCACCACCTATATATTTATGAATTAACCAAGTATCATAAAAAGTAAAGAACTCTTTATAATAAGGTGGAGCTTTTTTATTATAGAAATCTTTATTAATAACTATTTCTACAATTCCTGTAATTTGCGCATAGAATGAAATGAAATTAGTTTTAACTTTTTCATTATAAGAAAAAAGAATATAAAAAGTTAAAGAAAAAATTATTATAAAAGGTAAAAAATACTTTCTTGTTTGTTTTTGAAATAAAACTATTAAAAAAATACTTAAAATAAAAAGAATTAAAGGCATTCTATTTCCTGAAAGTATTATTCCCACAAAAAAGACTATAAATAAAATTGGTATCATGTATTTTAAAAATTTTTTGAATTTACTAGAATAAAATAATGGAATTACAAAAAAAGAAAAAATAGAAAATCTTTGAATATATCCCCCTGCAATAAGTTCATCTCCAAATGGCCCACCTAATTTGAATTTATTACTTGCATATCCAAAAATATCTGAACCATTGTAATATTGATAAAAAATATCAAGAGAAACAAATATAGAGGATAGAGAACATGTAACAAAAAATAATTTAAGATTAATTATTTCTTTTTCTATAAGAAATCTTAAAATTAAATAAATCAGTAAATATTTAAAAAAGAAAATAGATTTTACTATTGTTGCAAAGTAGCCCTTCCACGCTAGTTTTATCGAATAAAAGTGAAAATCATTAATTATTCCTGTAATTAAGATTAAAAAAAAAAAATGAAAAAATAAGTTTGTCTAATAAATGATACTTTAGATTAAATAATTCTTTGCCAAAAATAACAAAAGCAGACAAGATAAATAAAATTACATTAATATTTATTATCATATTTCCGGCTATAAAACTGAGAGGAAAAACTGATAATAAGATAGTAAAATAATTCTGCTTAGATAAGTTAATTTTTGATGACAAATACATAATACAAGTATTTATTTATATATGAAATACTTGAAAATTAAATTTTAAAATTATTGTTTATATATTATAAAATTGTGTATGCGCCTGTAGCTCAACTGGATAGAGCGCTTGGCTACGGACCAGGAGGTTCTGGGTTCAAATCCTAGCAGGCGCAAAAGATATGAATAAAATTTATAAAGATAAAAAAATTATTTTTCTACTGTTAGCTAGTTTATTTACAAGAATTTTTGTTGCTTATTTCTACTCTGATAAAGCTTTAGCAAATGAATGGGGTCTGATTCTTCACAATTATTTAATCTCAGGAGTTTTTGGTTTCAACGTTGTGATAAATGAAAATTTAGCAATTCCAAAATTTGCAGAAGTTGGTGAAATAGTTTTACCAACAGTGTTTATGCCACCGCTATATTTATATTTTATATATTTCATAAAAATTTTATCTAACGAAATTGTAAATTTAACCTCTATAATTATATTTACTCAAATAATTTCAAGTTTAGTCTCAATTTTACTATTATATTTAATTCTAACAAAATTAGCGAGTAATAAATTCTTTATATGGGTAGGAACATTATCTTTTGCTTTTTTTCCTTTAAATATTTACGCGACCACTCAGATTTCTTCTGTAAGTTTTCAAATATTTTTAAACTTAACTTTCTTTTATTACTTAATTTTATTTTTAAATCAAAAAAATTTTTTTTATCTAATTCTTTTTTCTATAATAGGAGGACTATTAATTCTTATACGAGGTGAATATTTAGTGTTTTATTTATTTACAATTTTTTATTTTTTTTTCATCTACAAAAGAAACTACAAGTTTATTTTAATATCTTTATTCATAACATTACTTACAATTTCTCCATATCTTCAAAGAAACTATAAGTATTTTGACACTTTCATCTTAACTAAATCATTTGGCTATAATTTACTAAAAGGTAATAATTTATCATTTAAAGTTGAGGGAGATATTCAATCAATTGAAAATATTAAGAATAGCAAAAAAAATATAAAACTAGATAATAATTACGAGATTCATTTAGATAATCTTTACAAAGAGAAAGCACTATATTTTATTAAAGAAAACCCTATAGAATATTTTAAATTATTCTTATTGAAAGTTTTCTCTTTTTTAATTTTAGATTTTAATTCAACTTATCCTAACTATTTTAATTTTTTCCATTTATTTCCAAAAATTTTTATTTCTATAACGAGTACATTAGGTGCTATATTTGCCTTAAGAAAAAAAGGTTTTTACCAATTTTTATCTATATATTTTTTTATGAATGTCTTTCTATTTTCTATATTTTTTATTCTTCCAAGATATAGTTTAATGTTGTTACCTGTTCAAATTTTATTAACAATAGATTTCTTAAAATATTTAGATAGAAAATTCTTCAATTAATTCAGAAATAATTTTTTTTGTTGAGTATTTTTGTTTCCATCCTGGGTAATCTTTTTTAAACTTTTTCATATTAGAAATATACCAAATGTGATCTCCTACTCTATTTTGTCTAACCATTTCTCTTTTAATCTTAATTTTTGCTATCTTTTGAACTATATCTAATGCTTCAATTATTGAGCAATTTGAAAATCTACCCCCACCTATATTATAAATTTGACCAAATCTCGGTCTTTTAAAAAATTCCCAGAAACATGAGACCAAATCACTGCTATGAATGTTATCCCTGACTTGTTTACCTTTATAGCCTAAGAGTTTGTATTTTTTAGTTTTTAATGAAATTTTTACTAAGTAAGAGAGAAAACCATGTAATTTAGCGCCAGAATGATTTGGACCAGTTATACATCCCGCTCTAAAACATACAGTTTTAAGACCCAGATTTTTTCCATATTCCTGAACAATTAAATCAGCGTAAGTCTTCGATGTTCCAAAAAAACTATGAGTATTGTCGTCAATAGACATGGACTCATTAATTCCAGAATAGTACCTATTTGATTTTTTAACTTCCCATCTATTTTTTTTTTCTACTAAGGGTAAAAAATTTGGATTATCACCATAAACTTTATTTGTTGACATGAAGATAAATGCTGCATCAGGACAATAAATTTTAGTTAATTCTAATAAATTGAGTGTACCACGAGCATTTATATCGAAATCAATAAATGGCTTATTTTTCGCCCAATCATGAGAGGGCTGAGCCGCGGCATGGATAATTATTTTAATATTTTTTCTGTATTTCTTAAAAATTTTTTTCAAAATTTCATAATTTCTTATATCTGAATTAAAATGAGAATAATTTTTAAGTTCTTTTTTTAGCTTATTTTTTATACGACTTACATCCCCTTCTTTACCAAAAAAAAATTTTCTATAATTATTATCTATCCCAACTATTTGAAATCCTTTATTCGCAAAATAAAACGAAGCCTCCGACCCAACTAAGCCACATGAACCAGTAATTAAAGCTACACTCATTGAAAAAATTTCCAAACTGATTTATTTTCAATAAGCCACGAATATATATCTATTAAAATTCTATCCATATTTTTTGAGGGTTTCCATTTATAGAATTTTTTTATTTTAGAATTATCAGTAATGTAAAAAGGTATATCAAAAGGAGAAGTTTTTGAAACTTTAATAACTTTAATCTTGTTTTTTGTTATTTTTTCACATTTTTTTGACAAATCTTTTAAAGAAATAGAATTACTGGGACCACCTCCAACATTAAATGTTTTGTTAAATTTTTTTTTCATATTTTTTATTTGAAGAAAGATTATTTTGCATACATCATCTACATGAATAACATCTCTAACTTGATGACCATTACCCCCGAATCCAATATAAGAAAGTTTTTTTTTAAATAAATATTTTGCTATCCATAATGATACAAATCCTTGGTCTTGTTTTCCAAATTGCCAAGGGCCAGCAATAACACCAAATCTGTTAATAATATATTTTAACTTAGTTGTAAAAAAAAGTTCTTTAATCAGTTTTTCTGAAGCTAATTTAGTAAACCCATAAAGTGAGCTAGCAGAAGATGTTGCAAATTCTTCATTAATCTTTTTATTTATATTAATTGGTTTTGATAAAAAATTTTTATCAACCAATTTTCTCAATCTTTTAATAGAATAAACTCTACTAGATGATAAAAAAATAATATTTGTTTTATCTTTTAAGCATTTCTTTAAAATATTTAGAGTACCAACTAAGTTAGTTTTGAAAACTCTATCAGGGTCAGTTTTTGAGACTTCAATCGCAGGTTCAGCACAACAATCAATTATGAGATTGTATTTAGGTAACTTTTTAATTTTTTTCAGATTTTCTATATTTATTTTATAATTTTTAATATTGAATTTTTTTAATCTATTTCTATTAACTACCGACCCTTTCCGTGTAAGATTATCTAGTGAAGAAATATCTGATCTTTTTAATTTTTTTTTTAAATATATAGCGATATTTGAACCAACGAACCCACACCCGCCAGTAATAAGTATTTTCATTATAAAATAAATATCTTACTAATAATGAAAAATAAACTAACTTATGCTTTCAATAATAGTACCAGTCAGAAATGAGGCCGATAATCTGGAAGATGTTTTTAATTATTTTTCAAAAAATTTTACAAATATCAACTATGAAACCTTGATTATTAACGATTTTAGTAAAGACGATACTCTAAATAAAGCTAAGTTATTAAGTGAAAAAAATAAAAATTTTAAGGTATTTAATAATGAAAGCAGGGGACTAGGTGGTGCTATTAATCTAGGTATAAAAAAATCTACTGGAACGTATATAGTTATAATGATGGCGGATCAATCTGACAGTATTAAAGATCTAATAACTTATTATAACTTAATGGTCTCGAAAAAATACGATGCAGTACTTGGATCTAGATTCTTAAAAGAGTCTAAAGTAACTGAATATCCAATTCAAAAGTTGATTCTAAATAGAATATTTAATTTATTTGTGAGCTTAGTCTTTTTGAATAGTTATAATGATTATACAAACGCATTCAAAATTTATAAAAAAACTGTTCTTTTAGAAGTAATGCCATTAATTTCAGAGAGTTTTAATATTTTTTTAGAAATACCTTTAAAGATTATTACAAGAAATTATAACTATAAGATTATCCCAATTGACTGGAGTGGTAGAAAAAAAGGTAAATCAAAATTTAAAATTAATGAATTACGCGCTAAATATTTATTTACACTTATTTATTGTTTTATTGAAAAAAATTTATTAAAAATTAAGAAATGAAATTTATTTTTAATTTATCTTTACAAAAATCAGTAATCTTTTTTTTTGTAATTATATTTATTATATTACTAGGTTTAGCTGTAGTCCTATAAATATGCATAAATCAGGAGTATCACTCCTAGAAAAATTCTATAATAAACAAAAATGTTTAAGTTAAATTTTAAAATAAATTTTAAAAAAAGTTTAATCGTGATAATTGAAAATACTAAAGAAAATACTATGGCAATAATATTTAATTCTGTGAAATAATAACTTTCAGATAGCACAATATTTTTTATACCAAAAATAGAAACAGCACCTAAAATTGGAATTGATATTAAAAAAGATATTTTTGCAGCATCTACCCTTTTAAATTTTAACAGTCTTGCAGCTGTTATGGCAATTCCAGATCTACTTACTCCAGGTATTAATGATAAAATCTGTAAAAAT
>MDTB01017465.1_pt1 | contig 10113 bp, 9 predicted proteins | sample 811161 | NCBI WGS metagenome assembly MDTB01 (sample SAMN05326650, study PRJNA326480) | marine metagenome | isolation source: seawater | place: Mediterranean Sea | collected 2009
AACCGGCAGAAGAAACTGCCGGTGAGGCTGAAGAGGCCGGTACGGAGGACGACGCATGAGACTGATCGTTCTTTTTTTATTGCTGGTTGCGGTAGGTGCAGTCGCCGTAGGTGCATTTGTTTATATTGATGCTGGCTACGTCATGCTCAGCTGGGAAAACTACACCGTAGAAACCAGCCTGTGGATGTTCCTGGTGCTGGGCGCGATTGCACTGCTGGCTGTATACATCGCATTGCGTGCGCTTCTTGTACTGTTTGGTAGCGACCGTCGTTTCAATGAATGGCGTCAGCGCCGTCGTAGTCTGCGTGCTCGCCGTCAGACCACTCGTGGCCTGCTGGCTCTGGCACAGGGGCAGTGGCGTCGTGCGGAGCGTAACCTGACTAGCAGCGCTAAAGATTCAGACCAGCCTCTGATCAACTACCTGGCGGCAGCTCGTGCAGCCTATGAGCAGGACAAGTCAGAAGCCACCGACGAATGGCTCAAGCAGGCAAGCCTGAGCACCAAAGGTTCAGACCTGGCGGTGGGTATTACTCAGGTACAGCTGCTGCAATCGCGTAACCAGAACGAACAGGCGCTGGCCGTACTGATCAGCCTGCGTGAAAAGCACCCGCGTCATGCCTATCTGCTGAAGCTGTTAGTAAAAACGCTTCAGGATCTGGAAGACTGGGTTGCGCTGAACGAACTGCTACCCACTCTGCGCAAAGCGACCAAGATTCCGGACGAAGAATTACGTAAGCTGGAGCGCAACGTTGCTCTGCAACTGCTCGACCGCGCCCGTCATGCAAATGGTGGTCAGGGCCTGACTGCGACGTTTGATGGTCTCGGCCGCGACGTGCGCTATACCAGCGATGTGATGAAGTCTTACGTTGATCTGCTGCTCGAAACTGAGCAGGAAGAGAAAGCAGAGGAAGCGCTGCGTGAAGGCCTTAAGCACGTATGGCACGACGAGCTGGTAGAAATCTTCGGTCGCCTGAAAGGTAAAGACGCCAGCAAGCAGCTGCTGTTTGCTGAGCAGCAGCTGAAAGAGCGTCCTAACGACCCGCTCTTACTGCTGACCCTGGGGCGACTGGCGCTGCGTGTTAACGATCTTGAGAAGGCTCGTGAGTATCTGCAGACCGGCCTGAGTATCAAAGGTCTGGCCGAACTGCACGCTGAAATGGGCAAGGTCATGCTGGCTGAAGGCGATGAAACGCTTGCCTGCGAACATTTTCAGCTGGCACTGGGTCACTGATTACCTGGCCACTGCCTGAAGTCAGTCCATAAAATAATAAAAACCGGCGGCCATGAGCCGCCGGACTTGTATCAGGGGGACGTTATGAATGATATGCCACATCGCTCGGCTCTTGCCGACTACCTCACCATACTGACGGGATTGTTTACCATCCTGAGTGGAGCCTATTCACTCTACGCAGGCGGTGATGTTACCGCTGCTGCATATACCGAAACCTATTGGGATGGCCCTCTGCGTCACGCTATTGCGATTACGCTCACTGTGATGGGGCTGTACTTCTTTATGGATCTCTCTGTGAAGATCGCAGGTAAGATCGTCAGAACCGGCACCAGCGGCCTGCCCGGTTGGTTGGTTTTCGGCTTGTTCTATTTCGGGGGTATGGCGTTATACGGGGTCTTTCAGATTGTGCTCCAGTCGAATCTGTTTGCCGAACTACAGATCGCCTATTTCATTACTTCGCTGGTGATCTGGTTAGCTTTGACGATTCCGTTAGCCATCATGTCGGCTTTTAAACCAAAGCCCCGCCGTTAAGGCTCTCCATCACTACCTGCTCCACCTTACTACTTCAGTAGTCTTTACTCTTCTGCGGGATCTCTGCGCAGAAGAGTATTGCCTTTCTCTATAATATAACGATAATGATTCGCATTAATAATTTGGGAGCGAATCAGCTATGAGTTCAGCATTGAGTCAGGCATCTGTCGGTATCGTGTTCGGAACAGATACCGGAAACACCGAGGATGTTGCGGAGAAAATATCTGAGCAGCTACAGGAGGCAGGTATTGTTGCCGACCTCATCAACATCACAGATGCCGAGCCGGAGCAATTACAGGGTTATGACCTGGCGATTATGGGCATACCAACGTGGGACTTTGGAGGTATTCAGGTTGACTGGGAAGACGTTGAGGAAATGATTCAGGCCCTGGATATGTCTGGGAAAACGGTTGCCCTCTACGGCCTGGGAGATCAGTTTGGCTACGGTGATTTTTTTGTCGATGCCATGGGCTGGTTACAGGAACATCTGCAAAAAGCCGGTGCGCGCTTTATCGGTTACTGGCCAACGGAAGGATATGAATTCGAAGCTTCGCGCGCAGTAAATGACGACAAGACACTGTTTTGTGGTCTGGCTATCGATGAAGACCAGCAGTTCGAACTGACTGATACCCGCATTGAAAAATGGGTAGCTCAGATCATCAGCGAATACGATGCATTGGCGGCAGCCTGATATGAAATACATATGTGATGGTCATCGCCAGTGGTTAATGGATAACCCATCTGAGCTACAGGCGGGCTGGCTGCGAGCGACATCCATGGGCTGTGAGGCAATGGCCGGACGGCAGTGGCAAAGAGCGACCGTCTGTTTTGGTAATGCGGTTGAAATTGCTGAGCTGGAGTTGTCGAAAAATCCGGACAAAAAAGCCCAACAGCATTATCTGGACGCTGCAGCTCAGATGATGGCAGCCTTTCGCCGTCTGGGCGATCAGCGTAGCTGTCGTTTTCTGTTCAGCAGAGTGCTGGAGTTGTTAGAGCAACTATCTATGCGGGATTTTTGCGAGGAGAGCCTGGGAATTCTCAAAGAATTCACATTCGGAGACAGCAGGGATGCAGAGAAATCAATGTGGCAGAAGTTAGCTTCAACGAAAGAGCGACGTGCAAGCCTCCACTGAGTGATCTGAACGGGACGGCGAGGAGAAGTACCGTCGATTTACGCAAAGGCTTTGTTGCCGCTTGTAATTTCCTGTTATGAGTCTTTGTTTGCAGTTGCTTACAGAGAACCGGTGACTACATTGAAATTTATATCAATTTAATCCCGGGGCTTTTCTGGCTCCAGTCTCTTGTGGAGCCTGCATGATCGGTATTATTCAGAAAGTACTGCTTGACCCGCTGGAAGAAACCGGCGGAAAGCCATTACTGGGCGCAGTCCTGAAACGAGCTGAAGTCCCTGAGAATGTTACCTTCCGGATAGATCAGAATTATTCAGATGACGAGTTTCACCGGCTATTGCAAGCGAGTAGCGACGAAACCGGATTGTCAGAAGATGAGCTGAGTGCTTTGTATGCCAAAGCGTTTCTGAAGCGTGCCCGCGACCTGTTCCCTCGCTTTTTTGATATGTCGTCATCCTCGGAAGAGTTTCTGCTGCGACAGGCGACCATTCATGCCGTTATGGCTTCCGGTCTGAAGACTCAGGAAGATCGCAAAGCGGTCACGGATAAATTTTTTGCCGAGCAGGTACGGCCCGGGTTTGTCAGGGTCAACTATCGCTCCCCTAACAAGCTGTGCGCACTCTACAAAGCACTCGCTCATGAAGTCGCGGCTTTATACGGTGAGAAACTTCAGGTCAGCTGTGAACGCTGCATGAAGCGTGGTGATGCTGAATGTTGTTTTGCTATTAACTGGCAGACGCCCCGCCCTGTCAGCCTCAGTGATACTGCGGTGACCACGGCATGAGTTATTCCGGTAAAGACAGCGAGCTTCAATCTGTTATCGCCAGTATCGCCGACCAGCTTTGCGATACCGTCGACAATAAATTCGATATGCACGTATCCATCGACAGCGATGATGTTCAAGGCCAGAAGTTATCGCTACTGGTGAATTTTCTGCTGGAAAATGTACGCAGAAACATGAGCCAGCTTGAGCAATTAAATAATCGTCTCGAGCACAAAGTAAAAGAACGAACGGAATTGCTCGATCTGGTAATTTCTGGTTCTGACGACGGTGTCTGGATCTGGTTCTTTAATGAAGATCGGGTGGAGTTTTCAGCCAAGTGGCATGCAATGGTTGGCGAGCCAGTGACTGATGAATTTCAGGATCTGAATCACTGGCTGCAACGGGTTCATCCTCGTGATCGTGCCGATCTTCAGGGGGCGATTAAGGCCTTGCTTGAAGGTCGGGAGAATAATCTTACCGCAGAGTATCGTATACGCCATGCTCCGGGCGGCTACCGCTGGATGCTGTGTCGCGGAGCCTGTCAGCGCGAGAAAACGGAGAGCCTACCCTGTTGGCAGGCACTCAGACCGACATTACCAGTATGCGTCTTGTAGATCAGCGCACGGGGCTTCCTAATGAGCATTTCCTGCGTGAGCGTATGGAAGATGTGATGGATAAAGGCGCCAGTTTTTATCTGATTCTGATTGCTTTTCACCAGTTAGATTCACTCAGCGAGTCGCTGGATCATTCTGGCTTGAGTACATTGCAGGACGACGTGTCCCGTCGGCTTATAGGTACGGTCGATGTCCGCTCTGTGGTGGCTAAGATTTCCGGTAATACGTTCGCTGTTTTTGGCCAGGTACGTGGCAATGACGACCCTACCCAGCTAATGGAAGCCGAGTGCGACGCCATAGCCACGAGTTTTTCTGAGCCTTTCCGGATCCAGTCATATGGGGATCACGTGATTAACACTGCGATTGGCGCGTTGGAAAGCACTGAGCTGGCCAACACCAGTGCTGAAGAAATGATCAATGCAGCGTGGTCGGCGTTGCGCTACTCGAAGAAGCGAGGCGAAATCTGCTTTTATGATCAGCAGCACCGGGATGTCAGTGCTCGTCGTGTGTTGATTGAGCAGAAAATCCGCAGCGGTATTCGCGACGGAGGCATTGCGCCCTGGTTTCAACCAATATTTGCGGGGCGCACTAAAGCACTGGTGGGCTTTGAAGCTCTGGCACGTATGGATTGTCCCGGTGTTGGGACTGTATCCCCAGCCGAGTTCATTCCCGAAGCAGAGCAGAGTGGTCTGATGGGAGAGTTGGGTGAATGTATTCTGTCGCAGAGTATTGCTATGGCGAAGTCACTGACCGCCGGTGTGCTGCGCGGCGAGCCCTTTTATATCGGCGTGAACGTGTCAGCGATGCAGTTACTGTCGGAAGGTTTTGCATCGACGGTCTTCAGACTTCTTAACGAGCATCAGCTCAGCCCCGAGTTCCTGCGTCTTGAAGTCACCGAGTCGGTATTTGTTGGCAACATAGATATCGCCAAAACTGAGCTAAGTAAATTACGTAACGCCGGTATCAAGATCGCATTAGATGATTTTGGAACCGGATACTCATCGCTAAGCTATCTGCGCCATTTACCGATTGATGTGTTAAAAATTGACCGCAGTTTTATTACAGACCTTGAGCAGCAGGATAGCAAAGCTGCAATTGTTGAAACCATTGTCAGCCTGGCAAGATTGCTGGAGCTGGATGTGGTGGCAGAGGGGGTTGAAACCGAAGCTGAGCTAACGGCCCTCAACGCCATCAGTGCGATGTCAATTCAAGGATTCTATTTCAGCCGGGCGCTGCCTGAGTACGAGCTGGGACCATTGATCGAACACAACCTGAACAGCCGCAGAGTTGTGAACCTTCCTGCCCGCGTTTAGGTGCGGCCATAAAAAAACCGGCGCATTCGCCGGTCTTCTTTAGTCTGACAATAAATCAGTCGTCTTTTTCCATATGCACGGATACCTGTGGGAATGGAATTTCAATGCCTTCTTCGTCGAAGCGCAGTTTCACTTTTTCCATCATGTCCCAGTACAGGCCCCAGTAATCCGCTGAGTTTACCCAAGGACGGCAGATCAGGTTAACTGATGAATCTGCCAGTTCGTGTACTTTGACGACGGGCGCAGGATCTTTCAGAACCCGTTCGTCCGCGTTCACCATTTCTTCCAGGATTTTCTTCGCTTTAAGAAGGTCCGAACCGTAGCCAATACCAAACACCATGTCGACGCGGCGGGTCGGCTGCTCTGAGAAGTTGGTCATGGTGCCAGAGAACACGTTGCCATTCGGAATTGTGATGACCTTGTTATCAGGTGTCTTCAGGCGGGTATGCAGGATGGTGATCTGCTCAACTGTGCCCATCTCGCCGTCGAGCTCACAGAAGTCACCCACTTTGAATGGACGGAACAGGATCAACATAACACCCGCAGCGAAGTGGGACAGCGAGTCTTTCAAGGCCAGACCAACAGCCAGACCGGCGGCACCAAGCAGAGCGACCAGAGAGGTGGTATCAACGCCTAACTGCGATAGCGAGAAGACAATAACAAGCAGGAGCAGGACGCTACCAATAATATTGGCCAGGAAGTTCACCAGCATAGGCTCAAGGCTGGCTTTCTCCATAACCTTACGCGTTCCGTTAGTTACGGTACGGGCGATGATGCGGCCGATAAAGAACACCAGAATAGCCAGTACGATCTGGGTGCCCCAAGGAAGGATGTAATCAGCCCACAGTAGCTGTGGATCAAGGTTCAGTTGTTCCCAATTGATATTCACAAATAAATCCTTACTCCGGAGGAGGTATTGAGTATGAAAGTCTTTTTGTTCGCCAGATCATTGCGCCAAAATCATTCTGGTGCAAGCGAACCCTGACATTTTGGGGCTCAAATCAGACAGATTTATTGCGGCTTAGCTGTTCGCTGAAAAATCCGCCCGGTTGGCGTAGGCAAACACGTCGGAATGCATATTGGACTCTTTCAGGCCTAAAGGTTCCAATTGGTCGAGGGTACCGAACACCATGTTAGGTGAGCCGCAGGCGAACATATCAACGTTTGTCAGGTTGTCAAAATCTTCGTGGATAACTTCGTAAATCCAGCCGGCGCGGCCGTTCCAGTCATCGGCGTGCTGCTGAATAATAGGATGGTAATGAAAATTGGAAAAATCGTTCTGCCAGCTTTGTGGCAACTCTGGCAGGTAGAAGCCGACTGCTGCACGGTTCGACCAATAAAGGTGAATCTCGCGCTCAGGGTCGAGCGCGAGGGTCGCTTCTATCAAAGCTTTGATTTGTGAGAACCCGGAACCAGCAGCCACCATAAGTAACGGTTGCCCTTTGCGTTGATCAAGAAAATGCCGGTTTATGTAGCAGTCGCCGGCAGGAACGGTGACACGTGCGATGACGGCTTGCTGCAGGAAGTTCACTACCTCATTTGCCTTGTCGCTGTTGGCGGCAATATGGAGCTCAATTTCCCGCGACTCTTTGCCTGTGAGGGCGCCGGGAGCAGAAGCGATGGAGTACGGTAGCTGTTCCTCGTTTGCGTCGTTTCCGATGTGCAGCATCAGATACTGCCCGGCCCAGAAGTCCGGAGCCTTGCCGGCAGGTGCGAGAAGGATTACCCGGTAAACGTCATCCGCCAGCAGCTCGACCGACTGTACCTGACAGGCAAGTGTGGCGGGCTGTTTGTGGTCCGGAGCGAATACATCGGTCATAACAATCTCAACGTCAGATTTGGGAAAAGCTACGCAGCATAATACCTGATTATCCTGCTCAAGTATTGGGTTGCCCAGCTCATTACGAAAGCCTAGTTCACCGGACAGTCGTTCGCCCATGCACACATGACAAATACCGTTCTCGCAACTTACGGGCAGAATGACACGTTGTTCGAGGGCCGCATCGGCAATGGTCTGATCAGAGCGGCAGCGAATCGTGACACCGTTCGGCTGAAAAGTGATCCGGTGCGTTCTGCCACCCTTCGGGTTGGCCGGATCACTCATTTCAGACCAATGTCTTTACCGATTTTCCTGACCAGTTGGTCGACGCTGTCTTTGACGTCGTCGTCCATCACAATCGGTACACCCCATTCACGGTTGGTTTCCCCCGGCATTTTATTGGTCGCGTCTAAACCCATTTTCGAGCCGAGCCCGGACACCGGCGACGCAAAGTCGAGGTAATCGATGGGCGTATTTTCAATCATGGTGGTGTCGCGTGCGGGGTCCATGCGGGTGGTAATGGCCCAGATCACGTCTTCCCAGTTGCGGGTGTCGACGTCATCGTCGACCACGATCACAAACTTGGTGTACATAAACTGTCGCAGGAATGACCAGACCCCCATCATTACGCGCTTGGCGTGGCCGGGGTACTGTTTCTTCATGCTGACCACCGCCATGCGATAGGAACAACCTTCTGGCGGCAGATAGAAGTCGACGATTTCCGGAAACTGCTTTTGCAGAATCGGCACGAAGACTTCGTTCAGAGCAACACCCAGAATCGCGGGTTCGTCTGGTGGACGGCCGGTGTAGGTACTGTGATAGATCGGGTCTTTGCGGTGAGTAATACGCTCAACCGTAAAGACCGGGAAGTGATCCACTTCGTTGTAATACCCTGTGTGGTCCCCAAACGGACCTTCAGGGGCCATGTCGTCTGGGTGGATCACACCCTCCAGCACGATTTCAGCCGACGCCGGAACCATCAGGTTGTTGCCGATACTCTTCACCAGTTCCGTGCGTGAATCACGCAGCAGGCCAGCAAAGGCGTATTCGCTCAGGGTATCGGGCACTGGAGTGACCGCGCCCAGAATCGTCGCTGGATCTGCCCCCAGAGCCACGGTTACCGGGAAGGGTTTACCCGGGTGCTCCTGCTGCCATTCACGGAAATCAAGCGCGCCACCACGATGGCTCAACCAGCGCATGATCACGCGATTTTTACCGATGACCTGTTGGCGGTAGATACCTAGATTATGGCGCTCTTTGTGCGGGCCTTTGGTAATCACTAACGGCCAGGTAATTAGCGGGCCTGCGTCGCCAGGCCAGCAGTGCTGAACCGGAATCTTTGACAGATCGACGTCGTCGCCTTCAATCACAATTTCCTGACATGCCGCTTTTTTCACTTCTTTCGGGCCCATGGCCAGCACTTTCTTGAAAATCGGCAGCTTCGACCAAGCATCTTTCAGGCCTTTGGGTGGCTCGGGTTCTTTCAGGAAAGCGAGCAGCTTGCCCACTTCGCGCAGCGCTTCGACGGAGTCCTCGCCCATTCCCATGGCGACGCGCTCGGGCGTGCCAAACAGGTTGGCCAGTACGGGCATATCGTAGCCTTTCGGGTTCTCAAACAGCAGCGCGGGGCCTTTAGCACGCAGTACGCGGTCAGCCAGTTCGGTCATTTCAAGGTGCGGATCGACGGGCTCTTTGATGCGAACCAGTTCACCGCGTTTTTCCAGTTTCTTGATGAAGTCGCGTAGGTCTGCGTATTTCACGAGAAGCTCTCACTGTTTGATTCAGGGGGAGCATTCTAACAGCTTCGCTTAACGGGAGTAGTAGTGGCTATCGAGGGGATTTACGTGGGATTGGGAGTTTGATGTGAGAGAGGTGGTGCGCTTCGACAAGCGTCTGCGCCAGGGCCGCGGCTGTTCCCTACAGCCCACGGCATTTCCGCCATCCTTGGCGGTCAGTGTCGCAGTCGAGCGTACATGGATGTATTTACCGCGTCTTGGAGAAGTGCTCTAACTCTCTCAGGTTGTCAGCCTCCGCGGGGACGCACAGAGAGTTCTGTGCGTCCCCGCGTGCGCGTGGTTAATTAAAGAAATCAAACGCCCAGAAGTTATCGAAGTGCGGGAAGATACCGCTTTCTTTCTGTGATTCCTCACGCCAGAAGGCGCCCTCAGCGCGCTCAACCTGAACGGGCTCAGCATCCGGATCAGGTGCCTGAACGGAGGTTGGCTTACGTCCGGAGGTGTCTGCATCTGCGATGTTGTAGATGCCGTCTTCGTCACGGTCGAAGGCCAGACGTTCGCCAGTGCCCGGAGCGGCACAGGTGAATGTGATGCTGTTGCCCGGTATCAATGAGGTCCAGCGCAGGCGATTGAAGCTGCTTGCGTCGCCGTGCATATCAACGAATGATCCGGTATTTGCACCGGTATCGACAAAGCGCCATGCGCGCTCTTCACCACCGATAACGCCGTTGGCGATCAGGTCACATTTCTGTTTACGCACGCTGCTGTCAAAGGTGTGCGCCAGTGCCTGAGCCATCATGGTCGATACCAGGGCGGCATCCGACTGTGAGGTCAGGTTGAAGGTCGCCTGCTGGCCGACAATCGGCGCGAGACCGGTCGGGATCTGTGTCACATACTCCATGACTTCAGGAATATCTGGTGTATCGACGTGGAATACGTTCAATGACAGGAAGTTCTCCAGTGTATCAATCGCGCC
>MDTB01034967.1_pt1 | contig 10112 bp, 10 predicted proteins | sample 811161 | NCBI WGS metagenome assembly MDTB01 (sample SAMN05326650, study PRJNA326480) | marine metagenome | isolation source: seawater | place: Mediterranean Sea | collected 2009
AGATGTTGGAATATTTTCGTGAATGGGATAAATAATACTGCCAATTTTTGGCATAGACCACATTAGAATATTCAATTTGAATTCCCAAGCAATAGAGCCCAGAAGCAATAAAGTTCCTGCGATATAAATAAATTTTCTAAGCACTTTTCGATTTCAAAGATAAAACTAACAACACTAAAAGCACAACACCCAAAAATGGAGCTCCCACCGAACCAGGCGTAGCTCCGTCAGTATAAACTGGGATAATTGAAAGTATTCCAAAGCTGCTATAGATCAGTCTAGTCCACCATTCCAAAGCAAAAATAAAAATCATAATTGGAATTAGCCCTCGATATCTAATCAATACAGTCCAGGCCAAAAGACATATCAAAACTTGTTCCAATCCCCACAAAGAAAAAAACAGATAGATTGGCACCATAGGATCAGGATCCCCCTCTAGAATAACAAAATTGGCAATATCAATAAGTCCAGTCTCCCAAAAAAACATGTGGATAATGGATCTCCAAGTCGTTAAGACCAAAATTATTGCAAATCCGTAAAGGGCTATTTTACTGCCTTGATAGTTCGTAGCATCTTGAGGAAATAGATTATTAATTATTTTCATTTAAAATTAATTTATCACATCCAGTACCTTCAAAAAGACTATTTATTCTTTTTTTATCTACTTCGACTAGTTTTGAATATTCTTCGTTTATCCATTTTAAGCATTTAACTTGATAAGGAAATGTTTGTTGAACCCAAGTGCACCCATCTATTTCTGCTTCCCAAGTTTTTTCTCCCTTTTCATGTGCTTCTTGGTTTGCAAGCAAAGCTGGCACATAACCTTTGCCTACCTCTTCAAGTAAATCTTTAATACTTGAAGGTAATTCTTCCACTTTGCTCCAGCCTTCTTCTGTCATATCTAGTCCAGAAATATCTTCAATTACACTCACCCAAGCAACTGTTCTTGGTGATAAATCATGAGCTAATTTTCGAGAAGTAGGATCAAAGCCAATTAATTGGCTCAATTGCCCATAAAGCCCAAAATCCGCTGAACTTGCTCTCTGTCCAAATAAAAAAGGAAGATTTTGAAAATGACTTTCCAAAATAGTTAAAAATCTTTTATAACTTGCTTCAATTATGGGAGCCGTTGTTTCATTTGAGCCAACGACTCTAAGTCGCTCTATTTGCCTTTCAGCAATATATTTTTTTGCAGTTTGATGAAATTCATAAGGTAAATTAGTAGCTTGAGCAAGAGGCAGCAATGTACCAGCATTGTCAGCATCTTCAGCAAAGTGCCATCGATAATGAAACATAAATTTTGTAACCCATTCATCAGCATAGTCTTCCAACAGGAAATTTAAAAAATTTAAAGCTGGGTCAGTTGGAAGGCACTTTCTATTTTCGTATTCACGTTCAAATCTTCGAATTAATGGTGTTGAGTCTGTTTCAGCTTTTAAAATTCCTTTTTCATCTGGAAGTATGAAAGTAGGAAGTAAGGCTGGTTTTGGCGGTTGAATATTAAGATTTTTTAATTCTCCAGAAAGCATTCCTTGCGGATCTCCCCAAATTATATTGTAAGGTATGTGTCGATATCGCATCAAAGCAATCATCTTTCTTGTGTAAGGAGAAGGCGGTGCACCTATTAAAGTTAAAGGTTCCATTTTATTAGTTCTTAGGCTTGATCTCTGTCATCAGTTGTCTAAATTAATAATTATTCCTTCGTTAGGATTAATATTTCCACTAACAACCTCGTCGTAAGTTTTGACAAAATTTTCTAAGCTAGAAATCTCTTTTATTTTCATCCAATCTTTGCTTTGAATAGCTCGATTAGTCATAAATTCATTAGTTTTTTGGCTGTAGCCTTCTTGTCCCCAATCTCCAATTCGTTTTTGAATATGAGCAGGAGCAAAAAAGAATTCTGTTCGGTCTCTATTCATTGCTTGTCCAAGCAGATCTTCAGCAGTAGTTTCATTATCCCAATGAGTCATGCCTACGGTTAAACATTTAACCATTTTATCTCCCAAAGCTTTGTGCAAAGTTCCTAAAATTTCTCTATTTCCAGCCATATCCACAATCACCGATTTTATACTTGCATCTACTTTTCTTAATTCGCTATAAGAAATAACTTCATCATAACAACCTAAATTTTTTACAAAATCTAAGTTCTTTGTGGAAGTTAGCCCTATAACTTTAGGTGAATCTTTTATATCTGCTAATCCTTGAGCAAGGCCTATAGCTGTTTTACTAGAAGCGCTGATTATAAGAACCTGATTTGAATTAAGGTACGATTGGTCTTGTAAAGCATCGCATAAGCAAAATGCAGTTATATGTAAAGGAAACAATAAAGCTCTAATATAATCCATAGAACTGTCGTAATTCTCTTCTCCAGATAGTCTTACATAATTGTTATAAACCGGTGGTAATTCGGCTCGATGTTTTTTCCCATCACTAAAACTTTTTGCATTTATTTTAATTGGGCTTAAAGATAGAATATTGGCAGGAGGGAAATAGCCGAACAATCTCTCGCCAACTTTTAAGTCATCATTATTAGAATTAATGATCTCAGCAAACCCCCACATTGGAATACATCCCCACTCATTATTTGTGTTTTCACTAGCAGGAAAAAATTGCCAATAGCCAATTGTATCGCCGGCAACTCCGTAGGTTACATTATTAGCTGTGAAAGAAAATTTTTCTATCTTCACCAAAATATCATTTTCGTCCAACCTTCCGTCAGAATTTATCTCTATAATTCTAGTTGAAGTAATATCAGATTTTTTGGATTGTAATTCTTTCATAGGACAAAAGTGTGAAGTTATTGTTAAAAAATTTTAGGTTTTTGTTTCTATGTTCAACTGTCCTTTCAAACCAGCTGATCGATGTTTGGCACTTTCTATGTAATCAGGATCTGAAATCATTTGAAGCATAGCCTTTCTTGATGGGTACCTAGCAATAGCAACCATATCCCATAGTTCTTCTACTTCACCTAACATCAAGCGTTCGACTCTTCCAAAAAAGACTTGTTCACCGCCAACTTTCTTAACATGTTCTATTACCTCTTTTCCATAGATAGCATAAGCTTCCCAACCTGAAAGATCCGTTTCCCTGCCATCATCGTATTCAGCTTTATCTTTAAACTTTAGTAGATTTACCATTTCTATCGGGGAATCGACATCCCCTTCCAAAAAACCTGCCATTTGTTCTTGATTAGGATTAACTTTATTTTCTACCTTCATATTTTTCTCTCTTTAATTAGTTGAAATAGCTTTTTGAAAAGCTGGTCTTGATTTAATTCTCTCAACGTATGCTTTTAAATTTGGCATATCGTCTGTAACACAGCCCAAATCTGATAATTTCGTACAGCAATGACCTGTCATAAATTCGACACCTGAAAAGTCGCCTATCAAATATTCCTTTCCTTCTAAAGCCTTTTCAATGGCTGCTAAGGATTTCGAAGCTAAACGTTGTGCTTGGCCTAAAACAGTTTCGTCTCTTCTTTCGGGTGGTAATAAGATGGTATGCACAACTATTGTATTCATTGGCTGCGCGATCATTCCCTCACAAAAATGGAACCACTGCAAATAATAAGGAAATTCAGCAGCGTCTACTGCGGGCTTGAGGCCTCCGTTTTTATGTTTTTCTAAAACATAATCAATAATTGCTCCCGATTCGTAAATGCTTATGTCTCCATCTTCTAGAACTGGAATTCTACCAAGAGGATGTCTCTGGCGATGTTCTTCTGATTTTAGTGCTTCAGGATGAAAAGGCATTGAGTTCAATTCATAAGGAAGTTCTAGTTCCTCTAAAAGCCAAAGAATTCTTTCCGCTCTTGAGTTTGGTGCATAGTGAAGTTTCAACATAGTTATTCTCCTTTTTGGTTGATAAAATTAATTAGTAAATTAGATAATTCTTTCGGTCTTGTCCATTGATAAAAATGACCTCCGCCAATATTAGGTGCACTTTTTGCATTTGGACACATCTCCAGAACGTCTCTTTCAATACCGTTAGTCACAGGATCATCTCCAGCGAAAATACTCAGAAAGGGCTTATTCCAAGTCTTAAATACTTCCCTAGCTTCTTTTTGAGCTTCTAATGATTGATCGGGAATTGTTGGAACATGACTTGGCATTGCTCTTGGTCCCATTTGATAACTCGGGTCGGGAAATGGTGCTTCATATGCTTTAGCTACATTAGATTTAAAAGGGTAAAACCTCCCGAGACCTAAAGAGATAAATGCATAATAAAATAATGAGTTTAGTCTTGAGCTACTTTCCATCATTTGAGACATTAAAAAACCCATTGGTAAATCATCTGTATCCCAGCAAAATTTTTGCCAGTACATAAATTTAAGCGCTGGATGATTTTCAGATTGATCTGAAGATAAATTTTTTCCATCCATCTTTCTAAGTTCTTTAGACATCGAAAAAGGAGTCAATTTAAGATCACTTTCTCTAAAAGCTTTTATTTGATCTAAAACTTTTTGAGAAGCACTAGGATTATAAGGCAACCCGGTATTTCCCATAGAAACTTTATCAAATCTATCAGGCTCATTAGCAACCATTCTTAAACCAATTAAACCACCCCAATCTTGTCCAAAAAACGTAAGGTTTTTAAAGTCGTTAGTAACAAGCCAATCCGTCATCCAGTCAACTTGTCTTTGATAGCTATAATCTTCTCTTAGAGAAGGTTTGTCTGATTTACCGTAACCAGGCAGATCAGGAGCTATCACTCTAATCCCTGCTTCATTTAAAAAGGGGATCATTCTTGAATAAAGATAACTCCAAACAGGCTGGCCATGCATCGCTAGGAGTATTGGACCATTTTTAGGCCCTTCATCTATGTGATGAATTCTAAGATCACTATTATCCTCTGTTTTAATCAAAGTGTAGTTTGGTTGAAAAGGATAATCCTTTATGTTGGCAAAATATTTATCTGGCGTTCTTAAAATCTTCATATAAAGAAATATATAGATAAAGTATAACTGTGTTAATTACTAAGAAAGTGTCTTAAATTATGGCTGCCTGATATTTTCAATCATTGCGTCAACTTCTCTTGGCGGTCTATTTGTAAAACTAGAAACTAAAAAGGCAACACTAAAATTTACTATCATTCCTATAAAACCTATCCCCTCTGGCGATATGCCCAAGAACCAATTTTCAGATGAATTTAAAGAGGCATTTAAAAATTTAAAATAAACGATGTAAGAGGATGTGAAAATTAATCCGCAAATCATCCCAGAGATAGCCCCTTCTTTATTAAGTCTTTTCGAAAAAATTCCCATTAAAAGTGCTGGAAAGATTGTCGAAGCTGCTAAACCAAAAGCAAATGCAACAACTTGTGCAACAAAGCCAGGCGGATAAATTCCAAACAATCCTGCGATTATAATTGCAATAGTAGAAGCTATTCTGGCAAAAAGCAGTTCTTGCTTTTCATTAATTCTTGGCATAAAAGTTTTTTTCAATAAATCATGAGATATCGATGAAGATATAACTAACAACAATCCTGCGGCGGTTGAAAGAGCTGCTGCTAAACCTCCAGCAGCAACAAGTGCAAAAACCCATCCGGGTAGCTTGGCAATTTCTGGATTAGCTAAAACGATAATATCTCGGTCAATATAAACTTCATTGGTGTTGTTTTCATTAGGTCTGTTATTTAGAATGCGCTCGCCGTTTTCGCCTCTGCTGTCAGAATAATCGGGTCTTACTCCTTCAAGAGCATTTCCAGATGAATATTGAATTGACTGATCATTATTTTTGTCCTGCCAAGCAATTAAGCCAATATCCTCCCAATTTTTGAACCAATCCGGCGCAACTGAATATTCTACGTTCTGGATTGAGTCAATAAAATTGATTCTTGCAAAAGCAGAAACAGCTGGAGCAGTTGTATATAGCAATGCTATAAAAATTAGAGCGTATCCAGCTGATTTTCGAGCATCGCTTACTTTGGGTACAGTAAAAAATCTTACTATCACATGAGGCAAACCCCCTGTACCGAACATTAAAGCAGCTGTGATGCAAAATAAATCAATATTAGATTTAGTATTTTCTGTATATGCTCCAAATCCCAGGTCAACAGTCACTTGATCTAATTTATCTAACAAAAAAGTTGAGGTGCCTACTAAAGTATCGCCAAAACCTAATTGTGGGACCGGATTTCCTGTAATTAATATTGAAATAAAAATTGCTGGAACCAAATAGGCGAAAATCATAACGCAATATTGAGCGACTTGAGTGTAGGTTATTCCCTTCATACCTCCCATGACAGCGTAAAAAAATACAATTATCATGCCAATCATTACACCGACATCAATATCCACCTCAAGGAATCTTGAGAAAACTATTCCCACTCCTCGCATTTGACCTGCAATATAGGTAAAAGAAACAAAAATAAGACAGATCACTGCTACTAGTCTTGCTGTGTTTGAATAATAGCGAGTGCCTATAAAATCTGGCACCGTGTATTGGCCAAATTTTCTTAAGTAAGGAGCCAACAATAGTGCAAGCAAAACGTACCCGCCTGTCCAGCCCATTAAATAGACCGCGCCATCTCTGCCGAGAAATGCAATTAATCCAGCCATAGAAATAAAAGAAGAAGCAGACATCCAATCCGCTGCCGTTGCCATTCCATTAGCTATTGGATTTACCCCCTTTCCTGCTACGTAAAAATCATTAGTTGACTTGGCTCTGGACCAAAAAGCTATTCCAATATAAAGAGCAAAAGAAGCTCCAACAAAAAGATATGTAAGAGATTGCGTATCCATTTAATCTTTCTCAGTAGAATTAGAAAAATGTTTCTTATCTAATCTATTAAGCAAAAAAACGTATATAAAAATTATAATTACAAAAACAAAAATACTGCCTTGTTGAGCAAACCAGAAACCTAGTTTAAAACCTCCAACCTGAATTTTATCTAACGCGTCTGACCAAATTATTCCAAAGCCAAAGGAAGCCAAAAACCATATAGTCATAAGACATCCTAGAATTTTTAAATTTGATTTCCAATAAGCGTTATTATCTTTATTCATTTGTTAAAGGTTAAATTTAATTTTTATTTGATAATCTAATGATTGCCAAGTAAAGCAAAGCCGGAAGAATTAACCAAGGAATCTGTGTTTGGAGCATAACTGTCCTTCCGTTAAATTCAAATAAAAGAGGGTTAAAGTATGGACCTGTTGGAATTAGAGGCGCCCAGGATAAAGCCTTACCCACGGAAAGTTGATCGTGATACAAAAACATTTCTACAAAAATATTTTGAAGAATACACCAAGAAAATAAAATAAAAAATGCACGCCAATTCCAAACGTTGAAAACTATCGAATTTTTTCCAGAAAATCTCCACATTAGCCAAAGCCCTCCCAAGCCTATTGTGCCGGCATCAGCTAGTGAATTTAACATCCAGTTTATATTTTGAGGAATCCATAAATTTAATGCGTCTGATCTTCTCAGATTAACAGGATCACCATCCACTAACCCAAAAGTCATCCATATTTCCCAACCAAAAGCACAAACAAAAAAAGTACCTAGATAAAATTTTGGAACCCAATTAGGGAACAGATTTCTATAAAAAACCATAAGAAATAATGGAAAGAGCGAGGTTGAGTAAACTATAAAAATAACTCTAGCTTCTTCGAAAGTCATACATCGATCTTACTATAGAAATAAAATTTGAAAAAAGTATATTCTTTACAGAATTAATTTAAACTCATTGTTTAGAATTATGAAAAATATCTTACACCCCTTGGATACTCTTTCTGCTAAAGAAATAGAAAAATCCATCTCGCTCTTAAAATCAGATAAAAACTTCGATGAAAATTCGGTTTTTAGTTATATCACTTTGGATGAACCAAAAAAAGAGTTTGTAAAAAACTTTCAGCCTGGAGATACCTTTTCTAGAAAATCTAAAATAGTGGGTGTTGATTCTAATTCTAAAGGATTTGAAGCATCGATTGATTTAACTGATGAAGAAGTTACCTCTTTTATTTCTCTTCCTGAAGAAGCCGGTCCTACTTACACATTGATAGAAATTATGACGGCTATTCAATTAACCTTAGAAAATAAAGATTATCAAGAGGCTCTTAAGAAAAGAGGTATTACTGATTTAAGTCTAATTCAAATAGATCCCTGGCCTGGTGGCGGCATTGTAAATAAAAATATCAAAAAAGGTCATCGAGCACTAAAAACCATATCTTTTTTAAAAGAAACTCCAAGCGATAATGCTTACGCTAGACCAATTCAAGGGCTTATTTCTCATGTTGATCTAACAGACAACTGTGTAGTAGAAATAGAAGATCATGGTGTTATTAAAATGGCAGAGGCATCTGCAAGGTACGATTCAGATTCACAGGAAGTCTTAAGATCTCAACCAAAAGAAATCTCTATAACCCAGCCAAACGGTGTTGGGTTCCAGGTATCGAACAACGAAATCTCTTGGGAAGGTTGGAATTTGAGGGTGTCTTTAGATCCTATAGAAGGATTGGTAATTCACAATCTAAAATTAGAGGAAAGACCTATTTTATATAGAGCAAGCATGTCGGATATGGTCGTCCCTTATGGATCTTCAGACCCAATGCATTCTTGGAAAGCGGTTCATGATGGAACAGAGTATGGGTTTGGTGCTTTGGCAAATTCTTTGTCTTTGGGATGCGATTGTTTAGGAGAGATTCATTATTTTGATAGTCATAAATTGTCTTTTGATGGGTCTGTAGAAACAATCAAAAATGCTATTTGCTTGCACGAAGAAGATTATGGAATTCAGTGGAAACACTCTCATACAATTGGAGAAGGTTTCAGTGAAGTCAGAAGATCTAGAAGATTGGTTATTAGCTCATTTTCTACGGTTGGTAATTATGACTATGGTATTTTTTGGTATTTATATTTAGATGGAACTATTGAGCTGGAAATGAAGTTAACCGGCATTGTTGGGGTAAGTACTTATAACGAAAATATTCACAACCCTGCGCAAGATATGAAAATTACGAATGAATTAGTTTCACCAATTCATCAACATTTATTCAACGTGAGGATAGATTGGCATCTAGATGGTGGAGAAAATAATTTAATTGAAACTAATGTTGAGAGAATTCCTGTGGGAGAAAACAATCCTCATGGGACTCAATTTCAAGCGGTTTCTACTCACTTGAAAAAAGAATCTGATGCGAAAAGAAATATCTCTCCCGAACAAAGTCGAGTTTGGAAAATAACTAACCCAACTAAAAAGAATTCCGTAGGTGGTGATTCTGCTTATAAGTTCTTGCCGGGCAATACTCCTGTATTGCTTTCAGATCCTGAGTCTCCATCCGGAAAAAGAGCCTGTTTTGCTAAGCACAATCTTTGGGCTACACCTTTTGAAAAAAAAGAAATTTCTGGTGGTGGAAGGCATACGGTGATGCATGATGGACAAGGTGGATTAGATGAAATGACATCTGAAAATAGAGATATTAGTAATTGTGATCTTGTTACTTGGCATACGTTTGGAGTTACTCATATACCAAGACCAGAAGATTGGCCTGTTATGCCTGTAGAGTATTGTGGTTTTCATTTAATACCGTCAGGATTTTTTGATAAAAATCCAACAATTAATCTACCTCCATCCTGCAAAGAAGAATCAGATTAAAGATCAAAGTTTAGATAATGACAAAAATAGATGACTTCGCAATAAATATTTCAGAAGCGAAGCTGAAAGATCTAAAAAAAAGACTAGAACTAACTAGATGGCCAGATAAAGAAACCCCGAAGGATTGGACTCAAGGTATTCCTTTGTCTTATATGAAAGATATTCATTCTTACTGGCTCAATGAATATGATTGGAATAAAGAAGTAGCAAAAATAAATGATTTTCCTCAATTTACAGCAAAAATTAATGACTTAGATGTTCATTTCATTCACTTAAAATCTCCTCATCCTGAAGCTAAGCCTTTGATTATTTCACATGGTTGGCCGGGCTCAATTGTCGAGTTTCTTCAAGTCATCAAGCCTTTAACCGATCCAACCCTAAACGGAGGAGATCCAAAAGATGCTTTTCATATAGTGACGCCATCGCTTCCAGGTTTTGGATTTTCAGGCAAGCCAACAACTCCGGGTTTTGGGGTTGAAAAAATTGCAGATACATTTGCAAAACTTATGAAAGAACTG
>MDTB01190279.1_pt1 | contig 10112 bp, 11 predicted proteins | sample 811161 | NCBI WGS metagenome assembly MDTB01 (sample SAMN05326650, study PRJNA326480) | marine metagenome | isolation source: seawater | place: Mediterranean Sea | collected 2009
TAATGGCATCTGAAGAAAAGATGCCAAAACTCAAAGACCTAATAGGAGAGATAAAATGAATTGGATAATGAATCACATCAAAGAGATCGTGTTGGTTGGACTTGGTTTTATGGCTGGATTTATAATAGCTGGGATTATGTCTGCAAATGGAATGCTAACGGGATTTTAATGAATAAAAAACAAAAAAAACTAATGGACAAACATAGAAATAATCTATTGTATGTCGAGGTAAAAAACAACAACGTTGAAAAAGCTTTAAGTATGTTTAAAAAAAGAGTAAAGAACTCAGGTCTTTTAAAGGAGATTAGGGATCGAGAATTCTATGAAAAACCATCAGCTGAGAAGAGAAGAAAAAGAAATATGGTAAAACATAGAAAAAAATACTCTATACAATAGGTTTATTTTTTTTAACTGATACTTATTTATACAATTCCTCAATACACCGTTGAGTTATACGGTGTCTAAATATTACAAACCTAATTAAAGTTCCAATAACTTTATTCCAATATAATACATATATGGAGACAATTATGTCTGATTTATTAAAAGAAGCTATTGCTGACGCAAAAGCAGTTCGTGAAACAGCACTACAAAACGCAAAGATGGCACTTGAAGAAGCATTTACTCCACATCTAAAGAATATGTTATCTGCCAAATTATCTGAAGACGATGAAGAAGAGGATTCAGAAGAAATGGCAAGAGACATGGACATGGATGATGAAGAAAATGATGACAATCCTGTAGACATTAATATCGACGCTGACGGTCAAGAAGACGAAGGCTATGATATGAGTCGTGATGACGAAGAAGAGATGGAAGCAGAGGGTGTGATCGAAGTCAATGGTGTTAAGTATGCACCTGTTCAAGAAGCTGAACATGGCGACGAAGATAAAGATGAAGAAAATGAAGAACTTGATCTTGAATCTGTCATTAAAGAACTTGAATTGGAAATCTCTGACGCTGATGGTGATTTAACCGAAGCAGAACATGAAGACGAAGAAGATGAAAAAAATGAGTCTGTTGAGGTTGTAACTGAAGAAGATGACGAAGATGAAAAAGAGAAGCAAGATGAACAATCTACTTCTTCTGGTATCGGTAAAGGTACTGGTGTTAAGATGGCATCTGCATCTGATGAAGAGGACCCACAAGGTGCTAAGTATCACGAGTCTGTTGAAAAACTAGGCAAGGAGCTTAAAGAGTACAAGGAAGCTGTTATGTTTTTAAAAGACAAGCTTCATGAAGTTAATATCCTAAATGCTAAGCTTTTATTTACTAACCGTCTATTTAAGGAATTTGTCCTAAGTAACGACCAAAAGATGAAGATTGTTGAGAACTTTGATAGAGCTCAAACAACTCGTGAAATCAAATTGGTTTACTCTACTTTGGCAGAATCTTTCCAAGATAGAAATTCGGTAAAGAAGAAGAGTATTAAGGAAACAGCAAGTCGTATGAGCGGTGGAACTGCCCCTAAGAAGAAGATCATCTCTGAAGAGGATAATGTAGCAAATCGTTTCAAAAAACTAGCTGGTATTTTAAAAGACTAAAACACTTTAATTTGGAGAACGAAAAATGAGTGATTACGTAAATAACAATCTTCTTGATGCTTCCCCTATGAAGAAGCAAAAAGATGAGTCGCAAAAACTCGTACAAAAGTGGAACAAATCCGGACTTTTAGAGGGAATGGATAATGATTGGGCTAAGTCAGGTATGGCAGTATTGCTAGAAAACCAGGCTCGTCAATTAATATCTGAGAACTCAAAAACATCCCCAAGCGCTGGTGGCGTAGGTGATGAAGAATGGTCAGGTGTTGCTCTTCCTTTAGTACGTAGAGTATTTGGTAATATAGTTGCACAGGAATTAGTTTCTGTTCAACCAATGAACCTTCCTTCAGGACTAGTATTCTTTCTTGATTTCAAGTATGGTACTTCCGTGGGTAAATTTACTGCCAATGATGACATCATGGGTAAGCAAGGTCCTAACTCACCATCTGGTTCATCCGCTCCTTTCGGAGAGGACACCGGTTTTTATGGTGTGGGACGTTATGGATATTCAATTAGTCAATCTACCGCTGCTGTAAGTTTCGGTGGTGCAACAGTACCGACATTCGCTGATATCGATTTTGATTCAGAGTTGTCTGCTAGTTCCGCTGGTAAAGTATTCAAGATGACAGGTAGTATTTCAGCTCTAACAAGACCTGATAAACTAGCTGTACGTTCTTGGGACATTACAGAAGCTGGTATACATAGTAACTTAGCACAATTTGCTAGTATTGATGGTGACACAATTACTTTAATTGTATCTGCATCAAGTGCAAACGCTGCTACTGGTTCTTATACAGTTGACTTTGTCCAACAAACAGAAGCAAACAATAGAGGTGATTTTGAAGATAGAGTCGGTGATGCAACTAATAATCAGTTGAACATACCTGAAGTCAATCTTGAAATGAGGTCTTTACCAATTGTTGCTAAGACTCGTAAGTTGAAAGCTGTCTGGTCACCTGAGCTTGCTCAAGACTTGAACGCTTATCATAGTGTTGATGCTGAAGCTGAATTAACTTCAATGTTAAGTGATTATATCTCAATGGAAATTGATTTAGAAATCCTTGATATGTTAATTAGTGATGCACAAACACAAGACTTCTGGTCTGCAAAAGCTGGTGAGGATTTTGACTCTTCTGAAAACAGTGGTGCTGGTGGATTCGTAACAACGACATTCTATGGTACACGTTTTGAGTGGTATCAAACTCTTGTTGCTAAGATTCAGAAAGTATCCAATGAGATTCATAGATTAACACTTCGTGGTGGTGCTAACTTTGTTGTTGTTTCACCAAAGATAGCTACAATCCTTGAATCACTACCTGGCTACGTAAGTAATCCTGGTGATGGTGACGCTGTACAACAGCAGTTCTCAATGGGTGTATCCCGTGTAGGACAAGCTGCTGGTCGTTACACAGTTTATAAGAACCCTTACATGGCTGAAAACCAAATCTTGGTTGGATTCCGTGGAAGTAACTTCCTAGAAACTGGTGCTGTATATTCACCTTACGTTCCGTTAATCACAACACCTCTAGTGTATGATCCAAGTGATTTTACACCAAGAAAAGGTGTGATGACTCGTTACGCTAAGAAGATGATTCGTCCAGAGTTCTATGGTTTGATTAAATGTAAATCTTTGGATTTAATTTAAACTAATCTGTAGGATAACCTATAAAAGAGGGAAGTTTTTACTTCCCTCTTTTTGTTTTAAGTATAATATTTATTAAAGAACAATAAACAGATTTTCCCGAGGCTGGGTAAATCAAGGAGAAAATCAAAATGGCAAATTCAATTAAAAAAGTCACTAATGTAAATGGTGATCCAATGAATCTTGGACAGATAGAAATAGCTGCTATCCGAGGTGTAGAACAAGGTGTCAACACTTTTGAGGGTGCAAACACTCATAGTGGTGCTAATACAATGACTTCAACCTTACAGGTTCAAGGATTGGCTCATACTTCACATTATGGTGCTGCTTCAGGTTCAATCATAGCTGATAGTACAGCTGCATTGGCATTAGCGGATTCTAACTTTGGTAAAACACATATATGTTCATTAGATGGTGCTGCTAAAACAGTAACCTTACCACCTAATGTTACAGCTTCTGATATAGGTAAACAATTAAAAATTGTCCAATCAGTATCATTAGTTGCTAGTGGTGTACTAACAATAAAAACTGGTGCTGGTAATACACTAGCTATGTCTAGTTGGTCAGCTGGAACAGCTGTTGATCAATTCGGACCTGCAGTGGATGCTAACAATACAATTACCATTTCAGGTGCTAACACCAATAGTGCTTTTGGAGCTGGCTCAACAATAACAGCTACAGTAGTTGCTGCTGGTGAGTACATGACAGAAATTCAATGTATTCCATTGGGTGCTGGAAATGACGCGATAGCATATTCAACCACTTAATAGTTAAACTTAACTACCGAGTAAATACAAAGGGGATGGTCATTCATCCCCTTTTGTTTTTATAAATCTTATATTTATAGTTAAGGAGAATTATAGATGCCAAAATTATCATATACATATACCGATCCAACTTCCTTTACATCTGGATCAGGTCAAACACCTTACGGAACTTACGATAGTGATGAAACATTTCAATCCGATATACTTTCGGTAACTAAATGGACAGCTCGTAGATTAGGACATCCTGTATTACAATTAGAGATTCCATCAAGTTCAATCTATGCTTGTTTTGAAGAATCAATAAGTGAATACTCACAACATATTAATAATTACAATATGAAGAATTGGATGTGGGAACAATACGGAGAGAAGAAAAGAATATCAGGTTCTATGGATACCGATGTTTCAAATCCAATAACTCCAGCACTAGGACCTTCCGTTACATTATCTGAAAAGTATGGTCAGTTGGTCAATATGGAAGAAAACTTTGATTTAAAAAAAGGACACATCACTCTATCTGGTTCTCAACAAGATTATAATTTACAAACACTATGGGCAAATGTTAGTGAGAGTAGTAGGAGAATTGAAGTACAACGTGTATTCAACCAAGCTCCAGCTGCAGTATCGAGATTCTACGATCCATACGCTGGTTCATTTGATCAAAGACAATTACTAGATGCATTTGGATTTGGTAATGTATCTCCAGCAGTTTCTTTTGTATTAAAACCAATCAGTTATGATTTAGCTAGGGCTAATGCAATCGAGACATCTGATTTAATTAGAAAGAGTGCTTATAGTTTTGAAATACACAATAACAATTTAAGGATATTTCCTAAACCACAATCAACCGATACTGGTGAAAAAATATATTTTGAATACTATGTAAAACAAGATATAAGAAATACCAATAATGAAAACGCAGAGATGACAGGTGGTATTAGTGATCCGTCTAATGTACCTTATCAATTCATAACCTATAATTCAATCAATGCACCAGGTCGACAATGGATAAGAAAATACACAGCAGCTTTGACAAAGGAACTACTTGGTATTATACGAAGTAAGTATAGTAGTATGCCTATACCTGATGCTGATGTTACACTCGATGGTGATTCTTTAAAAGCAGAGGGTAGGGAAGAGAAGACTCAATTATTAGAGGAGTTGAAAGAATTTTTAGAATCGGTTAGTTTGACCGAGAAATTAAAAGCAGAGGCGGAGGAAGTAAATGCTCAACAAGAAGTATTGAATAAAGCTCCCTTACCTATATTTGTAGGGTAAATAAATGTCAGCAACAAAACCATTCTTTATATCTCAAAACGAGGTTAATTTAATTAACTCCATGAACGAAGAGTTGATAGATGAGATAGTTGGTCAATCCGTTGATATCTACAAGATAAACACCCAACACACCAAAGACAACATATATGGTGAGAGCACGACCAAATATTTTAATGTAGGTTTTAGGGTTAATTGTTTAATACGATACAATGCACCTGAAGCAGAACAATTTAATGAAGTAGGAACGGATGTTAACTCTACGATTGATTTGATGTTTCAGAGGAATAATTTAGCTAGTGGTAGTTTGAATTTTTATCCTGAATCAGGTGATATATGTGATTGGAATGATTACTATTGGGAAATAAACGGAGTAACAGAACCACAATTATTCGGTGGTCACCCTAACTTCAATCATTCCATTAAAGCATCAGCACATAGAAGTAGATTATCAAATTTACAAATTGAAGAGAGACCTAGATAATGGCTATTCAATTATTAAACAAAACACTTGTGATGAAGAAAAAACGATCACCTGTGGTAAAAGTTGAAAAAACACTTGACTTTAATGAAAATTATGATAGTGATAGTGAAAATTTTTACGGAGAATCAAAGGTTGATAGGTTTGACGAGATAATAGATTTACTAAAGACAAAAAATATTTACGGAGAAGAGAAGAATATAACTCTCGGTGTAGTCGATGTACCTATTGAAAAACAGATATCGATTGATAAGGCATCAACAAAAGGATTGAAATCAGAAACCTATGAGAACACTACTGAGAGTAAGTTGAGTAAATTAAGGAAATTAAGACGTGGCAATTAAACCCATAACCAATACAAATGCACCTAATGTATCTTCGACAAATCGAGAAGAACAATTCAGTATGCGTAATGAAGCCGGTAATGCAAAAGTAACCATTAGAAAACAAGGTGGTCGTGATGCTGGAAAGGGTTATGCCATTGGCCTGAAAGACATAGATACTTCAGTCATCAAACATATGCAAAACGTTATGAAACCAGTAGTTAGGGAATCCAACGAAATAATCAAAGTGCCTGTATTGTATGGTAATGAAGAGAGATGGAAATCAGTAAGAAGTCGTGGTACTTTACGAGACAGAAATGGTAGTTTAATTCTACCAGTTATTGTTGTGAAAAGAACGAGTACTGCTTTTGACGACGCCATGCCGATGTCCTTTGACAACGATGTTAAAGGTAAGTTCATTAGTGTCGTAAGGTCTAGTAACGGATGGAGTAAATCCAATAGATACGATAGGTTTGCAGTATTGACCGGTCAACAACCAGTACAGGAATTTATCAAGACTGGTATGCCCGATTTTGTGGTCTGTACTTATAACATCGTAATGATGACATCATACATGGAACAGATGAATGATTTAAATACCATAATGATAGAACATTTGGAAACCTATTGGGGTGATACAACAAATTATAGATTTCTATCAGCTTTAAGTGGAGATATTTCAAATGAAGAACAGATGGAATCACAAGGTGAGAGATTGATTAGAAATGAATTTACCATGACCATGAAGGGATATATGATACCTGAATTTACCGATAATATATTTGGTAAAACAGCAGAGATGGGTAAAGGATATAAACCAAAAAAAGTATCGTTTTCCGAAAAACTTATATAATTATATATGTATATATTACACAAACAACCTAATTAGGAGTTATAAAATGTCAGAAGAAATCAAATTTACAGAAGATGAATTAAAATCATTAGCTGAATTACAATCATCATACCAACGTATTACAACTGCGTTTGGACAGATTGCATTGTCAAGGCATAACCTTGAAGTTCAAGAGGGTGGTCTTAAAGACGAGTTTGAAAAAACAAGACAAACAGAACAATCATTGTTAAATACAATTACTGAGAAGTACGGACCTGGTCAACTTGATCCTGCAACAGGTGTTTTTACACCTACACCAGTAGAGGACACCAAAGAAGTACAAACTCAGACCTTAGAGTAGTAATTAATTACAAAACCAGTTAGTAATTACTATAATAAAAGTTTCTTTGGGTTTTTATGTAATATTTATATATGAATAATCATATAATTCACATACTAATCTTTCTTGGAGACTATAAATGAGTGAAAAAATTGTAAGTCCTGGTGTTTTTACTAATGAAATAGATCAATCTTTCTTACCTGCTGCTATCGGTGATATCGGAGCAGCTATTGTCGGGCCTACTGTAAAAGGGCCTGTATTAATTCCTACTGTTGTTAGTTCATATTCTGAATATGTTCAAATTTTTGGGGAAGTTTTTGAAAGTGGTTCTGATTCATATCAGTATTTAACTTCACACACGGCAAAAGAATATTTAAGACAAGGCGGTCCGATGACCGTAGTAAGGGTTGCTGATCCCGATTCAGTTGGAACAAAAGCTTCAGCAATAGTTAAGACTAATGTAACCACAGGAACTGCAACTGCATCATCTACTATTAGATTGATGGGTGGTAATAGTGCTGTACCCTCTGGTTCAGATACATTAGCTACAACTTTAACTATAAACGGTATAGACTTTGTAGGTGTGATTTCAGGTTCTTCTTTTGAAGATGCATCTGGTGCAGCTGGTTACTATACCATAGGAACTACCAAAGCAACATTTGGAGCAAACCTAGCAGCTGAGATTAATGCTGGTAACGCTGGTGTTACTGCCGCATTTTCAAACGATACTTTGACCTTGACTGCAGGAACAGCTGGTACTGCTGGAAATATTACAGTAACTACAAGTTCAATTGGTACTCCAACAGGTGAACAAGCATTGATCTATACTGGTTCATTTAGTCTAACTGGTGGAACTGATTCTACAACACAAAAAGATTGTTTTGAATTAGAAGTATTGGGTAACGGACCTCAGTTTAATAACATGACAGGTTCAAAAGGATTCGGTACTGATAATTTATTAACACCATTAACAAGTTCGGCTGTTAATGATCATTTCAGTAGTGGTAGTTTCGGTGGAAGAGCTGATAACTACAGATGGGAAGTCTCTCAAAGAAATGCAAAGAAAGGTACGTTTTCACTATCCATTAGGGCTGGAAACGATACAACCAAGAAGAAACAAGTACTAGAGACCTTTGAGAATATATCACTTGATCCTAACGAATCAAATTATATTTTAAATCGTGTTGGTAATCAAACCAATACAATAGCGGTTGAGGATGGACAAGCTTATTTACAACCAACCGGTGAATATCCAAACAAGTCAAAGTTCATAAGAGTCAAGAGTGTATTTCAAAAAACACCTAATTATCTTGATACTAATGGAAATATAACCGATAATGCATTATCAAGTTCAATACCAGCAGTTGGTAGTGGAAGTTATGGTGGAGCATTTAGTGGTGGTGATTTCGGAAAAGAAATACAACATCCATTTAAATTCTACGATGACATAAGTGCTGCTAACTCACAAGGTGTGTTGATGTCCGATAGTGCAGCTGGAGTCACTACTTCAGGTGTCGGTGGTGGATACGCAACCGCAATTAACTTATTGAAAAATCAAGATGAGTATGATTTTAATCTATTGTTCTTACCAGGTGTGGTGGATCAATTAGATGATCACAGTACAATAGTAGGAAATGCTATTCAGATGTGTGAAGACAGAGGAGATGCTTTCTATGTCATGGATAACTCATCAAAAACAACATCAGTAACTACGGTCAAGAGTAATGCAGAGGCTAGAAATTCAAGTTATGCTGCTTCTTACTTTCCGTGGGTACAGATTCAAGATGCTACACTAGGAACTTACAGATATGTTCCACCATCAGTAGTATTGGCTGGTGTGTATCATTTCAACGATGTCATAGGACAGCCTTGGTTCGCTCCAGCTGGTCTAAACAGAGGTGGAATTGATAGTGTTGTTCAAGCTTATAGAAAATTAACACAAGGTAATCGTGATGATCTCTATGACTCAAATGTCAATCCAATAGCAACATTTCCAGGTCAAGGTGTAACTGTCTTTGGACAAAAAACACTACAAAAGAAAGCTAGTGCTTTAGATCGAGTAAATGTAAGAAGACTATTGATTAACATCAAGAAGTTCACAGCAAGTTCTTCAAGATTCCTAGTCTTTGAACAAAATACGACAGATTTGAGAAATCAATTCTTAAATATCGTTAATCCATTCTTGGAACAAGTACAAGCTAATAGTGGATTAAGTGCTTTCAGAGTCGTTATGGATGATACCAATAACACACCTGAAACCATCGATAGAAATCAATTGATTGGTCAGATATTCTTACAACCAACTAAGACAGCTGAATTTATTGTATTGGACTTTGTTGTTCAACCAACAGGTGCAGCTTTTCCTGAATAATTTTTGATAAAGTAATATTTATTATTATACGGAGATAAAACATGGCAGAACTATTAGAAGCGAATAAGATATTTTATACACCATACGAACCTAAGTTAAAAAATAGGTTTATCATGGAGATAGCAGGTATCCCAGCTTTTACAATCAAAACAGTACAAAGACCACAGATTACTTTTGACGAAGTTGTCTTGGAACACATGAACGTTACCAAGTACGTTAAGGGTAAAGGTCGTTGGCAAACACTACAGATCACAATGTATGATCCTATTGTTCCATCTGCTGCTTCTGCCGTTATCGAGTGGATAAGACTTCATCATGAATCAGCTACTGGTCGTGATGGATATCAGGATTTTTATAAGAAAAATATTACTTTTCAAGTACTAGGTCCCGTAGGTGATATCATTGAAAAATGGACACTCTATGGAACTTACATTCAAGATGCCGCGTTTGGTGATTTGGACTTTAGTGATTCAAATCCAGTTGAAATCACACTAACATTAAGGTACGATTACGCAATACTTGAATTCTAAGTAGTTTTAA
>MDTB01007714.1_pt1 | contig 10111 bp, 23 predicted proteins | sample 811161 | NCBI WGS metagenome assembly MDTB01 (sample SAMN05326650, study PRJNA326480) | marine metagenome | isolation source: seawater | place: Mediterranean Sea | collected 2009
AATAAATATGATGATAAGACAAAAAAGAAAGTAGACTTTGAGAAAGATGTTTGGTATGTATCAAGAAAACTCGATGGTGTTCGCTGCCTTATTGTGGTTGACGAAAAAGGAAAAGCAAGATGTTACTCAAGAGCAGGAAAACAATTTCATACGTTATCCTTGGTAGAAAAAGATATTGAAAGTCTTGGAGTAAAAAATGTAGTTTTTGATGGAGAAATGTGCATTGTTGACAATCAAGGTGATGAAGACTTTCAAAGTATAATGAAAGAGATAAATAGAAAAGATCACACAATTGAAAATGGTCTATTTCAGACATTTGATTATATTACTTACGAAGATTTTTCCAGAGGTTGGGGAAATAAGAAAACATTTTCTGAAAGAGTTGTTACTCTTCAAACTTTACTTTTAAATAAAAGTTTAAATCATATTAGTTTTTTAGAACAAACACCTATAACAAATTTTCACGAATTAACTGCTTTATCATCAACAGCAGCATCAAAAGGTTGGGAAGGTCTTATGCTTAGAAAAAATGATTTCTATAAAGGCAAAAGATCAAATGATATTTTAAAAGTAAAGACGTTTTTTGACGAAGAGTACACTGTAACAGATATTGAAACTGGTCCTTTTAGATATATCAAAGAAGGTAAAGAAGTAGAAGAAGAAATGCTCTCTTCAGTATCTATAATTCATAAAAACAATAAAGTTAGTGTAGGTAGCGGATTTTCAATAGATCAAAGAAAACATTATTATAAAAATCCTGATATGATAATAGGAAAAGAAATCACAGTTCAGTATTTTGAAGAATCTCAAAATCAGTTAGGAGAATATTCTCTTAGATTTCCTGTTTTAAAGATTGTTCATGGAGAAAAAAGAGATACGTAATATGACTCCTAAATTTAAAAAAGGAATGCTTTGCTTGTATAATCCTACAGACTATCTTGGTAAATATTATATTGATGTTCCTGTACTAACTTTATGTATAAATAAAAATTATCCAACATGGTTATGTTTATTTCCAGATGGAGTTACTGGAGGATGTCACCCTCAACACTTGAAAGATATTACTATAAAAAATGTATAGCAATATAAAATCTGGCGACTTAGCTCTTTATCATAGAGAAGAAAAGAAAGAATATTTAAATGTAAATGCATGGTGTATTATTATAAACCATGTACATTCAGACTATGATCATTATCATGAAGGTATCGGTGTTTCTTACTGGAATTGTTTGTTTAATGGTAAATTAGAAACTATTTGTGACTTATGGCTAAAAAAAGTAAATTTAAACTAGGACAACTTTGTAAATTTAGAAATAGCTATGTCTTAATAGTTGAGATGTATAGAAAAGATTCTAGTAAAGGTGAAGCTTGTTATCTTTTGTTTCCGAAAGGATTTGTAGGTACAGTTTCAGTAAAGTCTTTAGAAGTTATTTAGTGTAGGAGAATTAGTAATATTACTATAAAAAACAAATCTAAAGTAGGAAATCTTTATAAATTTAGAGACAGATATGTCTTAGTACTTAAGCAGCACGTATATTCAGGGACACTCGCAGTAGTTCCTTCTTATTATGTTTTGTTTCCTGAAGGCTTTATAGATACAGTCGCATCAGAATCTTTAAAAAATATTTAATTAAAAACAAACCAGAACAAGCTAGTTTTTATATTCCAAAATATATATTAATAAAGCAATATAGAAAAGTTTTTAAAGTGACACATTTACTAGATTATGTAAAAGAAGTAGAGTTTAAGATCTGTTTAGGCACATTATCCATGACATCATATTCAGAAAACAGTGTTTATGAAATAACAAATCTTACTGGTAATTTTACGCCAAGCATTTCTTCAGGAGTAATTACTTTAACTCCCGGACGTTATATGTTAGAAGCGTATCCTTACGTAAATCAAGCAACAACAACTGATGTAATTAAATTTATTTGGCAAGAAAATTCTAGTGGCAGCTATGTTGATGTTGGTATAGAAGGACAAGTTCAAGTTCTTGGTGATGCTATAGGTGAAAGAGATGTTGCTTTAGCAACTATAGATAAAAACTTAAACACAGACGTTAAATTAATCGTAAAGACTTTGACTAGTACAGGAACACCTACTTCTGAAGGTGGTTGTATTGTAATTTGGAAAGAAGCATAATGTCTTATACACCAACAAAACCATCAATGGGATATATTCAAGCAACAGCTATATCAACTTCTTCAATTGATGATATTGTTTTTGATATACATAATGATATGCAAACAACTGAAACAGGAGGTAAAACTGACTTAGCATCTAACTCTATTGTAATTATGTCACTTACAAGAGATAACGATGGATCAACAAGCAGATCATCTACTTATCAAGTAAATGCTACACAAACAGATTTTAAACAAAGAGGCAGAATTCCTTCAGAAGTAACTAATTATTTTCAAATAAGTGAATATTCAATGGATTATACAGACAATGTTGAACCCACAGAAACAACCACAGCAGGGACTGGTAATATATCATTTACAAATCATTCACATTGTAGAATATGGAGACTTAATACATGACTTACGTACCTATTGCAAAAAAAGGGAAAATGTCTGTTTATATAATGTATAATACATCAAATCAAGCTACAAGTTCTACAAGCTACATAGACTTTGGTTTAAATACAGGTCATAAAACTTTAGTTAATCAGTTTTCTGTTCAAGTAAATGTGGACAATACAAACAATAGAATTACTTTGCCAGCTGGAAAATTTTATTTAGATGCAAGGCTAATGGTAAAAAGAGCAACAACAGACAATTGGGGCGCTGAGTATATTTGGTATACATGGGATGGGTCAAGTAGAACTTCAATAGGCTATGAAGGAAGAGAAGTTGGTTCTGTAGCAATAGGTGATCCTCACAAAAACGAGCATGCAAGAGCGTATATTGAAAGTGATGGAAGTACTATAGTAGGCTTGCAATTTAAATCAATACTAGGCAACGCTATAGAAGTAAGTGACACAGATTGGGATGACAATTCTGGTCAGTCTAGACTAATGATTTGGAAAATTGAGTAGTATTACTATAAAAATAAACAATGAAAAGAAATAAAATACATCAATTAATAAAAAAAGGCGATCTTGTTTCTTGTAGGCATAACACTAAAGATTATCTTATAGTTACAAACATATATAAAACATATCAAGTTAATAGAAATAATTCTAACAGAATAATAGAAAAAACAATTATAAATGTTTAAGGCCTAATTTATCAATTACAGCTTTAAACAGATCTGATATTGAAAAAGTTTAAACCCGATAAATATCGGGTTTTTTTGTATCTAAATAAAGTAACAGCCAGATTTGACGAAGCCTAGCGTTATTTATGCAAGCATTATTAGGTTATATAACTTAAGTGATAATTATTAATTAAAAGAGGTGATAATGTTAATTAAAGAAAGTAAATTACGACAAATAATAAGAAATATAATTTTAGAATCAAAATTTGATGGTCTTCCTTTAGGCGGCAAAAACTTAAGATCTATAACAGAAAGGGAAAAAAATATAATTCTTTTTGAGCTAGAAGAATTGTGTAGAGTAGTAGATACTTTTTCTGGAGCTAAAAGAGAAAAAGCTAAGAACGAAATACAAAGAAGAGTAGATATGTTAATGACACTCAAAGACAGTTCAGGCCAGAAAATGTCTTTTGAAGAAATAAGATTTTTAACTCTAAAGTCTCTAAATCCAAGTGCATACAGCGAGTTTAATGACTTCGAAGATTATGAGATAAACAAGCCTATGCCTTATGAAAGAGTTATTTATAATGATAAAGAAATCGATCATCTTATGATCGATAGAATATCACCTAATTCTCCCTATAGAGGTCAAGAAGATATTGCAATGCCTGATGAATATTATGACGAACAAGATAGTGTAAAAGATAGGAATCCTTTTTATATAGAAGATAGATTAGATGGTCATAAAGTCGGCATGCCGGCAGATAACGATCCTTATTTAGAAGAACCTGAAGAATTTGACATCGATGATTCTAAGCACGGATATTCTAGTTGGTTTAAAAAGTTATATAAAAAATACGCAGGAGATGAAAAAGACAGCAAAGAGATTAGTTTTAAAAGAAAAAATAAAAAGTAGTATTTTATATTAAAATCTAATATAAAAGAAAGAGGTAAAATGAGATATATTTTAACTTTGTTTATATTTCTATGCAATTGTTCAGAAATAAATAATGATGAGTTTAAAAATGTTAACTTTAGAGACAAGTCTTATAAAGAGATAAAACATGCAGGTTCTTTTTGTAACACAAATTGTATATGGTCAAAGTACGCAGTAGAAAATAAAATTCAAGAAAAACAGCAAGACTGCATTGAAGGGCCATGTGCGTGTGTGGAGGAAGGAAATGCATATGAACTTTGTGAACAAGATTCAAATATAAACAATTCTATAAGTCAAGATAACGATATTAATTATAGCACAAGTGGAATATCAATACCTTACTACAATCAATATGATAACAAAAACTATGGCTGGGCTACATGCCAAAATACTAGTATAGCTATGGTATTAAGTTATTATGAATATACTATACACCCAGACACTATATTTAATAGCTGGGGTAAGGACATAGCACAAAGTCCATCAGGATTAAATTATGTATATAGAAGTTATTCTTCTAAAAGCTTGATACAAACTTACACAAATACTACTCCGGAGCAGTTAAGATCTGTCTTAAATCAAGGATATGTTGTAATTGTTCACGGCTATTTTACTGAATACGGTCATGTTTTAGTTGTCAAAAGCTTTGATGGCTTTTTTTATTACGTTAATGATCCTGCTGGAATATGGCGAGGATGCTTTAAGTGCGGTTATAATAATACTTATAATGGCGTAACTAAATATCCAAAAGAAGCTTTTGAAAAAGCTGTATTTACTTCAGATGGATATTCATATCTTCCTGGCTGGATACATATTATAAAATAACTCGAAAGGTTAAAAAATGATCAACAGAATACATCTATGTTTTATTTTTATTTTATTTACATTTAATATATCATATTCACAAAGTTTTGAATGCGACAATAATTATGGTGACTGTGGCACACCTAATCAAAGTGGAGGTGGAGGTGGAGGTGGAGGATCTGTATTAATAGCAAATACAGACTTAGGTGACACTTATCAAAATGCTGACGATTTTGATGATGATGGCATTGAAGACTCTAGCGATAATTGCATGAGAGTTTCTAATCCAGATCAACTTGATAGAGACGGTGATGGATGGGGTGACGCATGTGATAACTGTCTAGAACAATTTAACGACCAACTCGATATTGATGGAGACGGCTGGGGTAATACATGTGACATAGATGACGACAATGATGGCATTGAAGACTATATAGACGCATGTCCTTTTAGCTGGGGAGAAGAATGCAATTCAAGCATTGAAAATAAAGTTTACAAAAATTATATCAATCTAAAGCCAGCACAAGTACACAGTTCTGAGGAAAATACTTTGTACAACTATAACTCTAATAATTGTAGTCATGACTCTTCAAATAAAAATTCTTTACTTTTGTTGTTAACAATTTTAGTGTTTTTGTCAATAATAAAACTATCACTAAAAAAAAGTAAATAAACACATGCATTTGACGAAGCGCAGTCTATGAAAGACGAATCATTTAAGAACAAGTTAGGAATAATAAACAAAGGTCTTTACAAAAATAGTTTCTGTATTGTTCTTAATAAAAGCGATTATATTAAAACAGAAAAGCTATGGTTTTATACAGTATATAAAAATAATTGTATTATTAGTATTTCAAAAAACTCCGTAACTTTATTGTAAAAATCAGTTTATGTTTTATAATTACGGTACATTAATTAGCAAAGGAATATTATGAAAACTGATAATACATCAAAAGAACCTGTTTTATTAGCACTTGTTTATTTGGTAGCTTTTACATTACCAAGTATAATTGATTTCTTATAAGGAAAGAGAGAAATGTCTACAAGATTAAAAGAAGAAGATAACAAACAAGCTTTTGTTGATCCAAAAACTAAAGTAAAAAATTTTTTAAAAGATTTGAGAAGCTTACTAGACAGTCATAGAGTAAAAATATATACTTGTGATTGTGAAGTATACATTGACGGATTAGGTTTTATAGGAACTTTAGAAGACAATGTAGAGACTTTAGAGATAGTCGATGGGGACGAAATTTTATATAGCACAGAACGCAAATAACAAAAAACCGCTAAAAAGCGGCTTTAAGTTTTATTTTATTGTCGTGTATATATTACAAAAAGTTTACATTTGTTTTTTGACTGCTTTTCTTTATAGGCATTGTTATAGTTAATATTCCCTTGTCAAGATCAGCATATGTCTTTTTTGTATCAACTTCTTTATATAATTTAAATTTATTATTTACATTAAAATAAAAGTCATGATCATTCTTTTCTTTTAAAGACTTAATTTCAAGTGTCTTACTTTCTATTGTGATATCTAGATCTTTCTTTTCGTATGAAGGTGCCAAGCATTTAAAAACAAGATTGTTTTCTTCAACATAAGACTTGTAAGTATTATTAGCAGTTTGTACGTTGCTAAAAAGATCATATCCGTAAATATTTGTTGTTTTTAAAAAGTTATCGAGGTTACTCATTTTTTCTCCTTAAATGATGTTGCGTATAATTTAAACACGAAATTTAAATGTGTAACCCCTTAACTGTTATTTTTTTTATAATTTTTTACTAGCTCTTTTAAAGATAATAAGTCAGCAGAACCTCCCCAGCTTTCTACTTGAAATTTAATATCAGAAAAATTCATCTTGTTGCTTTTAATAATATCACAAATTTCTTCTTGATATTCGCTAACATTTTCAAAAATAAAGACCTTACTATTGTTTCCAATGTCAAAAATCTCATCAGCTTCTGTTACAGTAATTATTAACATAACTTTTCTCCTTAATGTCACATTAATAAGTAGGTAAAAGCTAGAACTATCTAAGATATTCTTTTAGCATCAGCAAATCTTTTTCTTACTAGTAATATTCTTTTTTCGTATAGTATCCATGCAAAGTCATTAATATTGCCTTTACAACCAAAGTCATTTACTTCAAATACAAGGTATATTCCTTTTTTTATTCTTATGTTTAATATACTACTTTTTACTTTGAAATCAAACGCTAAAAGGTCTCCATCATTTTTAATGTGAATTAAATAACCTGAGATTAACATTTTCTTGTATGATTATCAGCTATTGATGAAGCAACAAAAGAGCAAGGTTTTATTTTAACTTCGAATCCGCAACCAGTAATGTAGCCTGTAATCATGTTTTTAAATTTAGAAGACTTATGAATTGAATTAGGATTAACATCAGCATGTATTTCTATGTTTGCATTTGATAATTTGTCTCTAATCTTCATAGCTAAGTCTATAGAATCAGAAGTTTCTTTTAACAGCCTTTTAGATAAGTCTAAGTAAGAATCATCGTTAAACTTTTCTCTATAATAGAAATATCTTCTATCATATTCATCACTATTAAGAATACATATTGCATTAGTAAAAACAAAATCATAACCTAATTTAACGCTATCTGTTCCTACTATTATCTTGTGGTTTTTGCTAAGAATAACTTGGCTTAATATCTTAAAAATATCTTCTAAAGTTACGTTTTCTTTTGAACCTGACTTCCAAGAATTAGACATGATAAACATCGTTTCTTTATTTTTAAATATACTTTTACTTAAAAACTTCTTTTGTATATTATACTAACACCAAACAATTTTTTCTTATATTCTTCAGCAGAAAGGCCTGAGTTTTTTATTTCTTCTTGCCAGTCTTTATACATTTGATATCCTAATTCAGTAAGCTCTTCTTCAACAGGAGGATATTCTACTAGGTCTATAAAGCCGTCATTAGGCTTTTTCCATTTACCTCTTTCTTTTTCGTTAGTCTTATAAAGCTTTAAAGACTTAGGTGTATCTGAAAGGTTGTGTGAATTTAATAATTCTTCTGGTGTCAAGTTAAACTCTATTTTATTATTGTTCTTGTCTATTATCTGACATAAACAGGTAAAGTTTTTTCTTCCTACTGTCTTTATAAATTTAATAAAAGCTTTTTCTTGAAATTTAAAACAATTTGTAAGATCTATTGCATCTTTAGACTTATAATGTTTTGTTTTAATATTCTCTGTAATTACGTCTAATATCTTATAAAATTCATTTGTATCAATATTAAACCAAATCCATTTATGTCTTTTATTTAAAAATCTTTGTTTAATCTCTTCTTTCAATCAACTTACTCATCTATATCAAATGATTTAACATCAAAACCATAATTCTCTGAGAGATATTCAAATACTTCTTCTTCGCAAGAATCATCGTCCAATTCTTTTATCTTAAGATTTTTAGGGAGAATTACAATTTTTCTAACTTCTTCGTAAAGTAAACCTTCAAATTCTGTACCATCAAAATCCCAAATAATATTTCTAACATGTCTCATATAAACCTCACTTTATGTTAAGGTTAATTATAATTATATTTGTTAAATATTATTTTTTATACTTTTAATTTGCATTTCAATATAACACATTGCTTTTTCTAAGTCTTCTATTTCTTTATTTGGATCTTTTTTTCCTGCTCTCGCAATATACTTTATTGCATTTCCAAGCTCAAAATTTAATTTCCAAGCATTAATAACATCGATAACTTCATGTCCAGTGTTTTTAAGGTAATGTTCTGGGTGATTAACTGATTCTTTTTTAGTTATTTTTTCTGGTTTTTTTCTATCACACATGCACATAATGCCAGCCTTACAGCTGTCACAAAGTAAATTATTTTTTTTCATTTAAAGTTCCTTGTTTTTTGAATAATATTCATTGACTTTAACTATACCTTCATAAGGCTTATCTGACCAGTAAAATACTCTATTTGAATCTACGCAAAATAGAACAAATTCATTCTGTGTAAAACCTGTAATTGTCTCTAAAACTAAAAGACAAGGCTTTTCTTTGAAAGGTAAAAAAGATCTACCAGTAATTTTTACAAGATCACCACTTTTTATGTTGTTTGAAGAAAACAATATTTAACTAATAAAATCTTCTAATGTTTGAATTCCTAAGTTATTTAGGTCTTCTTTTGAAACTTCTATATTGTCAATTTCTTTTTTGGTAATATCTTCTTTAAAGTTTCCTGATTCTAAATTAAGGTTATGAGGAACACCTTCAAGGTTTTTTATTTGATTTAGGTCACTATAGCTCATTTTAAAAGAAATACATTCTTCTATCTTTGATCCTAAGTATCTTAAACTAAAAGTTATGCTGTTACTGTTTGATCCTGAATATCTCATCCAAGCAAAACCGTGCAAGTTAAATAAATCGATCAAGTCTGACGTGTTAATAGAAGAATTGTTTGAACTATAACTAGTAAGCTTATCAATAATTCTGTGAAACAAATCTTTTGATTTTTCAACTTTACACCATGCTCTTCCTCTTCCTGAAAATGTTGAACTAACTTTTGAAGATAAACTAATTGAGCCAGTCTTATATTCAGTTATAGATTCATTGATAATCTTTTTTAGTATAGTAGTTTTACACACAATATTAGTATGATCAATTTCATTTAACATGTTAGTAATAGAATTATTAATTATATGCTTTATTTGATTATATTTATTGTCTTCCATAATAATCCTTTTTTTATTATAATAATATAAAAAAATAATAGTTACACTTAATGTGTCTACCTACTTTTCATAATCTCGTTAAAGTCTTTTCTTGACTGTAACAGTTTTGCAGTCATTCTTGCAGTTGGCTTTTTGATTAATTTAGAAGATCTACCCATTCTAAATCCACCGTTTACAAGACAATAAAAATAAAAACATTCTTCATTTATGTCTTTTTCAAACCAAACTTCATTTACTTCACCATACCCGTAATTTTGGTCTGCACCTTTTAATTCTACCCATATCATGTCACCAGGTTTAATGTAAAAGTCATTTGTAGAGGACGACATAGTCACCAAACAAAATGTCAAATGTTTTAATTAAATTTTCATAATTTACCATCATCATTACTTTTTTAATATCAGATCTAACTTCTTTAGGAATGCTAAGCTGTTTACCTAAAGCATCAACTAGACT
>MDTB01009320.1_pt1 | contig 10111 bp, 12 predicted proteins | sample 811161 | NCBI WGS metagenome assembly MDTB01 (sample SAMN05326650, study PRJNA326480) | marine metagenome | isolation source: seawater | place: Mediterranean Sea | collected 2009
AATGTAAGGGTGTTGGTCACAAACATTTCAGACAACAGCACAGTATTCAAGTTCCAAAGGATAACGTTCGACGTTTAAATTACATTAGGTTCTTAGAATTGCTGATAAATAATCTTATTAACAAGGATTTTAAAACATGGCACAACAAAGTATAAACATAGGATCAGCCGCTAATGACGGTACAGGTGATCCGTTAAGAACAGCATTTGACAAGATTAACGATAACTTCACAGAATTATATGGCTCAACAGCAGAAGCCAATGACCTTGTAGAGGATTCATCACCTCAGCTTGGTGGTGATTTAGACGTTAATGGTAGAAGGATCACAACAGCTAGATCAAACGAAGACATTATTTTATTACCAAACGGAACAGGCGGAGTTGTGGCAAGTGCTCTTAGAATAGCAGGAACAACTTTGAGTGCTGATGATTCAAGTTCAGTGAACATCAACGAAGCGTTAATAGTCGACGGTACAGCATCTGTGTCTGGTGCGGCAACACTTTCAAGCACGTTGGGAGTCACAGGCGCGGCAACTTTATCAAGCACATTGGCAGTGTCTGGAGCAACTACGCTGACCACAACGACCATAGATAACTTAACCATCCAAGATGCCAATATCACATCATCTTCAAATTCAGACATCAACATTACCCCAGGCGGTACTGGTGATGTAGTGCTAGGATCATTAAGGGTAAACGGAACAACATTAGACAGTTCAGATTCAAGTTCTATTAACATCAATGAGGCGCTAGTAGTCGACGGAACAATTAATGTCAGTGGTGCAAGTACATTGACAGGCGCAGTCACGGCAAGTTCCACATTAGGTGTAAGTGGAACAACAACACTTACAACAACTAACATTGACAACTTAACAATACAAGATGCCAATATCACTTCATCATCCAACTCAGACATCAATATCACACCAGGTGGTACAGGTTCAGTAGTTGCGGCAGGATTGACGCTGAAAGGCACGACAATAAGTTCCGCTGACTCTACCACAGTAAACATCAATGACGCTTTGAATGTTGACGGCACTGTGACAGTACAAGGCACATTGAACACAGCGGACATAGCCACTACTGGAACAGCTACAATCACAGGACAACTAGATGTAGACGGTGTCAGAATATTAGACAACAAAATTTTTACAAATAGTTCAAACGCAAATCTTGAGATTTCAGCGGCAAGTTCAGGAACAGTTGTAGTTGCATCTGCAATGACAACAATAGGACAAACAATAACAGGTACTGAAACAATCACTGGTCAATTTAACATTGACAACATTAGAATTGACGGGAATACTATTTCGGCTCCAGCTTCAGGAGGTATTACATTGACACCGGCGGCTGGTCAGAACGTTGCTATCACAGGAACAAACGTAAACTTAACCGCGGGAGAGGCAAACTTCACATTATGTGAAGCAACAACTTTAAGAACAAACGCATTACAGAATGACACATCAGACGGAAACCTGGCTATTTCAACACAGGGTACTGGTGTTGTATCAGTAGCTTCGCAACTTACATTGACAGGCTCATTCCTACCAGCCATACACACTTTCACGGGAACGGACGCAGTAACCATAGCTGAACACGCCGGAAGAACTTTATTACTGGGTGAAGTAGGTGGAAACGCGGCAGTAACACTAACACTACCAGCGGCTACTGGAACAGGTGCTGTATACAAATTCATCGTAAGTGTAACAAACACATCAAACTACAAGATACAGGTTGCAGATGCTACAGATACAATTGATGGCATCATGTTGTACCTAGACGAAGATGGCACAGCGGTTACGGCCTTCCCAACAGTGGCGGCTTCAGATACCATAACACTTAATGGTGGTACAACAGGAGGTATAGTTGGTGATTATCTTGAATTGATAGACATCGCAACTAACCAATACCACGTAAGAGGTGTGATGAGAGTGGCGGCAGGTGCCAACCCAGCAACACCATTTACTGCGGCAGTAAGTTAATAGATAACACAACACACATAGTCTTTCTACAATACAAGAATGAAGAGACATTATAATAATAGACAACGGAATAGATCACCGCAATCAGAGATCAAACGCTTGGAGGAAGCCATACGGCGTGAACAGGACAAGACCCAACGTGAAAATCTTAGACAGCACCTAGAACATTGGATTCGTACACAGAATAATCATAGGTAATTGCCAATAAATACCCTTGTAAGGAGTAAGATAAATGGCAACACCGGTATGGTCTACCACTGCAGGTAAAATTGCATCTATAGACGAACAATCAGCGTTTTCGCTACAACTTGAAGCGAATACTAGTGATTCAACGGCCATCACTTACTCCGTAATAGCAGGAAGTCTACCATCTGGTATGGCAGTCACATCAGACGGACTTCTAACAGGTACTCCGGCCGAGGTTGCCAAAAGAACTCTTTACACCTTCGTCGTGCGAGCCACGGCCGGATCTGCTATAACCGATAGAACATTCACTTTAGATGTAAAAGGTGCTGACGAACCAACATTTACAACTGTCGCGGGACAACTTAACAAACCGCTTTCCACAGTTTACACAACTGACAGTACCACAACAACAGACAGCACTCTAACCACTGCAGATGTTACAGGTAATGTGACAGTTTTAGATGGTTCATTCATTGAATATCAAATAGTTGCCACAGATTCTGACACACAAGCAGGACAAAATCTCGTATACGAGATAGTTCAAGGATCATTGCCACCAGGAGTGTCAATGACTACCGAAGGAAAAATTTCTGGACTGGTCGAACTTGTGCTTGACGATGCCTATGGTCCCCAAGGTGGTTATGATTTTGATCCCTTTCCAGATTTTTCAGCGTTGACACCAAGTGATGGCGGAGAACCTACTTCTGTAAGAAACATCTATGACAGGACAGTAGTATCAAAATCCAAATCCGTAAATTATGATTTCGTTGTAAGAGTTACAGACGGAGTGTCAAGCGTAGATCGTAACTTTAATATTTTTGTTTACAGTGCAGACTACTGGGTTGTTTCTAATTCTAACGTGACCATCGACACAACCCTAGTTGCAGGAACCAGTTTCCTAACAATGGACGCCCACACAGGAAGACCACCTGTGTTCCGTACAGATGGAAATCTTGGAACCTTCAGACACGACAACCAAGTGCTTATCAAAATTGATGTTTTTGACTTTGATCCTTTACAAGCAGATCTAGTGTATAGCATAACCAAAGGTTCTTTACCACCAGGAGTGTCTATCGATCAAAACACAGGAGAACTTTACGGACAACTGGCAAGACAATCAGCAATCGAAGTCGATTACACCTTCACGGTAAAAGCCAATAGAACTGTAGCGACGGGCCTATTTGTATTCTCTGAAAGACAGTTCACTATGAAAGTGATCGGGGAGATAGATATTGGGATAGCATTTACAACACCGTCATTAGTTGGAACATTGACAGCAGATATTCCAAGCACTCTTTCGATAGAGGCAGTTACAGAAACTGAAAACAGGGTGCTGTCTTACACTGTGACTGCTGGATCTTTGCCAACAGGTATTACTCTTTCTAAACAAGGAAACTTAATAGGGACAATAGATCCTAGTGACTTTACAGACTCCACACGTTCATTTTCTTTTACTGTCACAGTTAGTGACCAATATCAGGAATCGGCCACTACAAAAGAGTTTACAGTAGACATTGTAATACCATATACCACAGTTGAGTATGGAAGTATGACAGGACATGCTACTTCGTTTATAGATCAAAATATATTTTACAACATCGCCCAAGACCCTACAATTAACTCGCCTGAATACATTTACAGACCTGAAGATAGTAATTTTGGCATGAGGTTAAAACCTGACATGCTTATGATTGCAGGCCTCGAGGCACAAACTCTTACCGCATTCCAGCAACAAATGGAGCAAAACCATTCACCAAAAACTTTATATTTTAGTGATATAAAAACAGCAGTTGCCAAAGAAGGAACCACCACAAAATATGAAGTTGTTTACCTCACAATTAACGACAATTTAGTTAATAGTTCAGGCAACGCAGTATCACAATCTGTTAATTTACGGACAGCGGTAACTAAACCTATACTAGGTCCTAGAGCATCAAGTATGAATGCATCTGCAGACTATACAAATTATGAAGTGACAACTGATGGTGGGTTGTCATTCAGCACATCTGGTTCAAAAGTAAGATTCGCAAATCAGCTCAGTGCAGACTTAGGTGTAATCGAAACTCTGTATCCAAATGCAGTTGCCAATATGCGTTCTAGAATGAAAAGCCTAGGACACAAAGAATGGGACCACCTTCCACTATGGATGAAAACGACGCAATCAGGAGATTTGGCTCCGTTGGGTTACATAATGGCTGTGCCAATTTGTTATTGCAAACCAGGACAATCAGCGTTGGTTAAGAAAAGAATACAGGATAAAAAATTAGAATTTAAAAATATTAAATTTATTATAGACAGATACATTGTCAACAAGAGCAAGGTAGCAACACAGACATTTACAGGTGATGGATCAACTACATCATTTGTTGTTGATGAAATATTACACGAGCAAGATGCCTTGATCAAAGAGGGAACAAATGTGGTTTTTGTTGGTCAGGGTGTTACAGCGGATGCGACAAATCCTACATACTTGACTGCAGATGGAATAATACGGTCAGCAGATCATGAGTTTGGAATTACACTGTCACATGACATAGGATTAAAACAGACTACAATTACTTTTACCAAACTAGTGCCGTCTGCAGGCACATTAATTAAGGTGGAAAGATCTAACGATAAATATCTCAAATTTAGAGATAAAGGAATTTAATAAATGGCAAGTAAAATAGTACCAGGAAACGTAGACGGGACATACCCTAAAGCAGGACAAGACAACAGCTCACAAGGGTTCAGAGATAACTTTACTGCAATTAAAAACAACTTCACTGAAGCAGAGTCCGAGATCAATGATCTTCAGACCAACAAAGCCAGTACAAACGCCAATACCAATTTTAGTGACTACGAAGTAACAAAAGCAAAATTCAAAGACACTGCCGAGACTGTTTTCGCACATGGATCTGTTTCTGGTGGTTCAGTCACTTTAAACCATGAGAATGGACATTATCAAACATTGACTGTGACTGCGAACACCACGTTCACTATCACCAACATGCCTGTGACAGGATCACTAGGTAGGATACTATTAGACATCACTGTGTCCCCAACATCAACAGGTGTGCTTACGTTCCCAAGTGCAGTAATCAAAGCTGACAATGTACACGGTAGTGATGGCACGTCAGATCAAATCACAACTGGTTTGGGTAGATTCCTTTTTGAATTTCTGTCGCCAGATGGTGGAGCTACCATACTGATGCATCAACTTGGCAAACAATACGCTTAATAACAACAAAGGAGTATAATGTACTTCCATCCATTACAAGAAGAGATAGGTAACATGTCTGAGGAGGATATCTCCAAAAGGATAAAGGAACTGAATAGGAAAGTTGCCATCGCGAGGAGAGGAAGGAATCCTGAGATGCTGGCCAATTTACAAATGGCACTCAATACCTATCGTGATGCCATAAGGCAAAGGCGTATAGAAGAATGGCACAAGAACAACAAAAAGTTAAGAAATGAGCCAGACCTAGGTGATCTGGTCAACATCGACTAGTAAATAGTTTTGATGTCAAACACATTCACCTGGAATACAAAATTCAAATCAATCATCATAGTCGACGGCGAACTGTTTTCAAATGAATATAAACTTAATGTGTCTCTTACGCCACACACTGCAAATTTAAAAGAGCAGACAAACTACTTTGAAAGATTGAAAAATCTTTTTGAACAAGTTTTTGCAAACACAATTACCACTTGGAGAGATGAGCCACTTTATAAGGTCTTGCAAAAACACACTACCAACAGATTTATTGAACTGCCAAAACCTCCCTATGACCAGATAATGGCCGCCGTGTGTTTCTGTAAGGCAAACTCGATACTGGCTAGTAAAATTGTAATTAATTTTATAGAATTATCGTCGTGGCAGGGTGATGGTATTACCTACAAGGTTGACAAAGACAGCAAAGAGCTTATACTGTTAGATAGGCCCGATTGGTTTTCAGCAAAATACAGTAATTTTGACCCATGGTGGTTAAGGGCAGATACGGCGACATATGACAGAGAACTGGACAAAGGCATATACACTGGACACTTTAGTTGGAACACAAATGATATTCCGGTTGACACCAAGCACGAGTACCATGCTAAAATATTTGAATTCCAACCAAAGGTTTTAGATGGCGGCAAAGACAAAAATAAATGACCATGGTGATGTAATATTCTCGGAAGAGGATACTATTGAACTACTCTATACAGATCCAAACTTCGACATCACAAAACTCTACTTGAATGACATTGACAAATACACACAAAGTCTCAAAGAGTTGGCGATCGATTTACCAGTAATACAAACAGTGCCTACTAGACCTGACCTGGCACAATTTGACAAAGCAAACTGTGACAACTGGCGTATGCCAGACAAGTATTACCAAATAGATGTGTTGGAATGGCTTGTTGATAAATGCCAGAACGATGAAGAAAAAGCAAGAGTAAAAATGGAATATAAGCTGTTTGAGAAGAAAAAATTCATACGTGTGCTACAGTTCCTGATATACTTTATAGATACATTGAGGGAGAACAACATAGTTTGGGGAGTGGGCAGAGGATCAAGCGTGGCAAGTTTCTGTTTGTTCTTGATAGGAGTACACAAGATAAATCCAATGCTGTACAATTTAGACATCACCGAATTTTTAAGATGATAAGTAATTTAAATAGGAGTATATTATTATGGTAGCAAGAGCACCCAGAAAAAAAATGTATAAGTCAATGCAGGGTCGTATGATCGACATAGAAAAACTTAGAGCGGCCAATGAAACTACCCAAGCAGTTGGTAATATGAATGTAAATGCAAGAGGTGATGTGTTAGGTGCAGGTGGGCAGATAGTCACACCTAAAGAAACAATCATACAGAAATATTATGAGCAACCAAAAGGTATGGCAAGCGACACTCCACCGCCAAAACCGATGCCAGCACCAAAAGGACCGCCACCGAAGCCTGTACAGAAAGTGGTAACGTCAAAACCTTCGCCTAAGAAAAAAGTTGCTACACAAACTAAAAAAGCGGAAAGCACTACCAAAAAAGGTATTGACGCCGCACTTGACGGACTAGAGTAAATCTGTTAAAATGTTTCTATGGGACAAATAGAAGAATTACAAGCAAAAGGGTTTGGATCAGATGGTGGTAAGCAGTACACTATTACAAATGATATCACACCTCTTAAAAAGCGAGTGTTGGTATCAGACATGCACTTTGGCGAGACTAAATCTAAAGGCGGAATAATATTGGTTGACGATGACGGCACAGCAGAAGGTATACATCCACGATGGGGAAGAGTCTACGCAATAGGGAACCAACAGGACGATGTTGACGTCGGACAATGGATACTTGTGGCACACGGCAGATGGTCGAGGGCATTCAAGATTAAAAAAACTGAAGAAGGAAGTGCAGGAAAGATAGGCACAGAACTTGAAGTGAGAATGGTTGACGAGAACGACATACTTCTTGTCTCAGACGATGAACCTGAATTCAACAGAAAACAGGCCGGATACGTGAACACCGGTGGAATGCAACAAATGACGAGTTTACCTGGAAATGATTAAAAACGATTTCAAAATAATACTATTCAATGGCGGATTCGCCGGCGACCTAATCACTGGTCTGCATAATCCAGACACATTCAAAGGATTTGACAACAACACTGTGGTGTTAGATGATCAAGTCCTAAAGTTAAAGTCCTATGAATTTAGGCAAAACAATTCATTCGATGAGAAGATCGAGTATTTGAAATCTATCGAAGATATAGGCGTCTGTAGCAGTCATGATCAAGAATTGGCATTACGTCTTAAAGAAAACACAGTCCTTGTTCATTGCTCTGATGCGAGATTGGTCGAGATGTTGTATAACAGGATAGAAAGAGACAAGGATGACATGAAAATGACCTTGGAAGAACATATGAATTGGCAAGAAGCCAATAAAAAAGTTTTTAAAAATCAAATCGATATTGCTAATATTTCAGATGCAGATTTTTTAGATAACCTAGGCATCAACGACGTGAGAAGCGTAGTGATGTTACGACAATGGATAGCCTTACACGCCTTTGGCAAATAAGACAAAAACTTAAATTACATCTATTATGAAAGCTATCAAGATAGCAAAAGTGAAAGTTGCACTAAACAAATTGGTCACAATGGCCGAGATGGGTCTAGGTGTTGAACGTCCTCTTAACAAAGAGAAGAGGACATGGATAAACAAGTTAAAGAAAGATGGTGTTTGGGATCCAATACTTGTTACCCCTATCAAAGATTCAGGGTATTACTTGCTTACAGACGGCTGGCACAGGGTACAAGCGGCTAAGGCACTAAAGAGGAAAACAATTAATGCTCTACAACTTCCTGCCGATGCAGGTCTAAGCATGGCAAAAGCTAATAAAATCTTACGAGATATTGACAGGGAATACGGATTCAAACTTCATTGTAGTGACATTATTGGACACTGGGCCATGATGGAAACAATGTTTCGAGACTGACAATGATGAAATCTAACAGTTTCAAAAGCATTATCTTAGATAACCTAGAACAAATAATATTTGATCATCCTGTATACGGAAGTGACAATGCTTACGGCAGTGATCCTGCCAAAAACATTAAAACTTTTTTTAATCTAAAAGAGTTATTGTCCTACACTTTTACTAAAAAATATAATGTCATATATCAGAATGATAGTTTAACACACGGTTGTGATTTTACAGATACAAAAAAAGAGAACACAGATATAATAAACAAGATACTGGCTGGCAACAAAGATAAAGTTTTTATGGTGATTGATACTGACAGGTTCGATCATTTTTCTTTAACACAAAATGATAACTGTCAAGTCTGGCCTAGGAAATATTTTGCTCCTTTTTATTCATGGACAAATCGTGGACCGAGGGATGAATCTGTGATACAGCATAACAGACAACACTGGTTTTGTTCAATGTTAGGTAGAAGCGATTACTTTAGATCATATATGTTCAATTGGTTCCTAGATGAAGGGTTAGATAAAAAGAACAAAATAAGTTATCTAGCAAATGGCATAGAATCTCGAAATATAAAATTAAACAATGATCAACAAGAGAACTTCATTACAACCAATGGTGATCCGCGATACAAAAACCTAATTCCTTTCAATAATTTTGAGCCAATGGAAGAAATTCCTTTTGATAACTTAGGTAGAATTTACAAGGCAATGCCAATTTATGATTGTCTTTTCAATATAATAGTTGAGACTTATGCCATGAATGATAGTGCTTTTCACACTGAGAAATCTCTCAATACAATCCTATATGGGCACATACCAATCATTTTAGGAGGCACTGGCTCGATGAAGAAACTACAGGACATGGGAATGATCATTCCTGATTATATACAGTGGTCCACGTGGGACGATATCCCCATGGATGAGTTAAATTTTAGTAAACAGGATATTGTAAAGAGACAGTTGACAGATCTGTTCACCGAACACACCATCAACGACATCGCCACAGATTGGTATCCTTACGCTTTAAGGAATTTAAATAAATTTATTAATCTAGAAAGAGAGTGTGCTAAAGAAGAACGAGAGATTTGTCGATGGATACTTATTACCACACATAATGTTTCTAACCCTAAGTATCAACATCTATACAATTAATTGTCCTATTGTTGACAAATAATTAATCACTGCTATAATACACACATGGTACAACGTTTTGGTTTTTGTTGCAAATGGCTTAATGACACTAGCGAATTTGGTGGCATGAAGGTCAATGCCAAGGACAGAGAACTTAACGGGAGATCGACTACAATGCGTTGGCTTCGCGAACACAAGGACGAAGCAGTACAAAGACAGTGGGATATAATGACCCATAACACACTGGCCGCCCGTAGGTTGGTGCAACGGGTTGGATCTTTGCCACCTGAACGTAGGATGGTGAGACTAGGTAGCGAGATGCTACAAGGCTACACTGAAAAAGATTGGAAGTCGTGGTG
>MDTB01065415.1_pt1 | contig 10111 bp, 8 predicted proteins | sample 811161 | NCBI WGS metagenome assembly MDTB01 (sample SAMN05326650, study PRJNA326480) | marine metagenome | isolation source: seawater | place: Mediterranean Sea | collected 2009
AGTTCATATTCTGTATACCTTTAACCGTATCTTTGCAAACTTATTTGATAATCCAAGGGAGGGAAAATATGCAATTTTAATACCAAACATGATTACAAATAGCACATTCACTTTCGTCTCCAGATTTGAAAAAAATGACTCCATCAATACCATAAACTTTACATCTAGAATTCGCGCCTTTACGTTTTCACAATATCCAAAATTTTTGTCTCAGTTTCAGACTGAGTCAAGTATTGAGATTGCAACAAAAGAATTTGTTCAAGAACGACTAAATAGTGTTCCCGTCATTAATTCAAATTATGGTCTTCCAAATGGAAATACAACCAATGTTGATAATTTCTTGACAATAGTAAAAGACTATAATGAAAATAATCAGTTTACGCCTTTAAAAATATACCCCTATTTTTATCTGGCAAATAATAATACCGTTGTCACAGATGTCTATCAGCTTATAGACTCAAATTCTGATTGTAATGCGCTTATTAATGATTACAACAAAAATTATTACAATTCAGCGGCGATTACGATTCGTGACGGAAATGGTAACCTATTATTTTCAAAATTTACAATTATTGCTCTGAATCATGTGCTCAGTGGATATGCGACATCTGTCAACATTCAGATTTATAATGTGGAGACACAAAAATCTATCCAAACCTATTATACCTCTTCTGATTTACCCTCTCTATCAGAAAGCACATCCGCTTCCGACAGCTACTCTGTTCCACAAACACAAGGTGTATATACGATAGAAATTGACACAACAAGTTCATTTTTTGAAGGAGTAAATGAAATTGCATTTTTTGAACGTGTTGGATATCCAATTGCATTCAAAAAGAATCTATCGTTTGTCAATTCTGGACCAAGATATACGTCATTTACATATAATGTAAATAATCCAGATGCAAATCCATCGGAAACGGATTCTAAACTAAATGTTCAATCGGCGAATATATACAATATACAAACAAATGATCCAGACTTTTCCCTTCATTTAAATTATAATCCATATTCTAGTCTAAACTTTCGTGTTTTTTCTGAATAAATATATTTACTGTAAATATATTTTACAAATTAAAATAAAAATCTACATATTTACATTTGCGAAAAAGCTTGACATCTTGATTCATAATAATTCCCTTCCAATAGTTTTGTACATCAAAAATGAAATGTTGAATATTATTTGGAACAGTATTGGAAATTGTGACTAATATATCATTATGATTTAAAAATTTGTACTCGTCTTTTATTTGTTCTATTTCGGGGTTTTGATTAGAAAACACTTTGACATTGTCAAATAAGTTAGTGCCCGATAATTTGGAAGCACATAAGGCAATAACTCTCGGTTCTGATTGTCTTTTTAATTTTACTTTTATTTGAAACTGAAGTGTTTCATAATAATGATCAATAATATATTTTCCATCTTGTGTAAATATAGGACCATCATAAAAATTCTGATAAGAATCTATACCCTGTCTTATTTTGATTGTATCGGCATTATTCAAATTGCAATAGATATATTTATTCTGACAAATTAAATCTTTTTCAGGTTTATCAACTCCCCAATATATAGGAACAGTTCCTCCTTCAAAGGCGTGCATTATTTTTTCTGTATGATACAAATCTCCAATGGAATTTTCAGGACAAACATTAAAAATACATTGCTTTAAAAAATCAATTTTGCTGTTTTTCCCAGATTGGATACTATCTGTATTTTTCCGAAAAGAGCTTGGATATTTTACTTGACCGGGTTTATATTTTTCAATTATATTACATAGGAAGCTTCTTTGTCCTCCTCTGTCATGTCGTGCAATACAAGTAGATAAAATCGTTTTCTTTATTTGTCTATTCATGTCATTTTGTTTTTGTATATAACGTAAAATATTGTCATGATCATCCCACTTATAAAAAGGATAATAGATCAACCATAAAGGGAAACGAATTCTCTTCCTTTGCAGGTCTGTGCAGTGAAATCCAACAACAAAATCAAAAAAATTCAAAAGTCTCTTCCATTTCGTATAAGGACCTCTCGATAAATTTTCTCCCAGATACATTATTTTAACTTTTGCTTTAATCTTGGCAATATGAAATATATTTCCACAAACAGAAGATAGAAGTATATCTGGATTTTCATGATATGAAACAATCTTTACATTTTCATCTATATTTTCGCGTATAAAGTTTACAAAAAACATGTCATTATCTACATCTTTCCAAAAATTAATAATTGAAATCTTTAACATTTTATATATACCTAAAAAATAATTTTAATTAAATCTACATGTTTGTGTAATTTTTTGATTTCCACAATTTTATAGTCAAGAGTATTTAGACCGGACTTGAAATAATAATTTTTTCTTTTGTCTACCGCTGTTCTCTTAAACATTTTATTTTCTATCTGTCTTCTATGATGGTTAATTAACGATTTTTTCTTTTGCCTATCATTTTCATTTTCAGGATTTCCTAATAATCTTACTGGTGGATAGATAACATCACCCACTACAATATTAAAAGTCCGCAGACGAAAATATAGACTTCTGTCTTCAACACCCCAGCCCCAAATATTACTGGGAAATCCATTACACATGGAAAATACTCTTGAGCTTATTTTACATATTCCACCACAACTCTCCCGATGAGCACAATAAATACGAACTACATCCTTTTTGATTGTATAATATTTTTTGACTGTCTCTTCTTTGGGACAAATATCAACATCGTTTGTTATAATATAGTCAAATTTGTTTTTGTGCTGGTTAAAAGCAATATTCATAAGAGCTCCTCTGTTAAAAGGTTTGTCGTCTCCCTGTTCCATTACAACAACCTTGAAGTTTTTCAAGTGTCTTACAAACAAAGGTATAACGTCATGCAAAAATTTTTGTAATTGTTCTTCGCGTTTACGAAATGGAATTACAATCAAAGAACTCATTATTCTATAAAGAGGTTTTTTTTTGTAATAGAAATAAATTTTATTTCTATAAAAATATTTTAAATTACGATTTTACAAAACTAAAAATCTGTAACTGCCAACTTTTCTTTGGAGGGTTCGCTTCTGGAAAAGGTAAAGGTTTTCCAATAGAATACAAAATACCAAATAAGCCACCCAACCCCTTTGTATTCCCAATAGTTCTATCCATGACATATCCTCCCGTGTATAAAATGACCTTTCCATCCTTATTAAATTTGAAAGAGCACATTTGAGGAGGGCAATTTACAATTTTAAACGTAGGAGGTCCAAAAAATCCTCCCCCTTTGTGCTCTGTAATCAGTCTGGATACGAACCAAACTCTGTCATGTTCATAAGGATCCACATGAAAATTATAATAAATTCCCTCAGAAGAATCTGGTAACATTGTTTGCAAATCAAACATTTTTAAATTATCCAAATAATGTTTCTTTGACAATGGTCCAATGACTGGAAAAATAAATTGAAAATCGTCTGCTAAATCATCTGGATTATGGATACCAATTCCATTTTCTATCACCTTCTTGGCTGTCTCAATAAGTTCGGAAGGAGTAATTTCAAATGTAGATGTGGAAACCATTTTATCAACGTCCAATTCAAAAATATTGTCTTTTATTACTTTATGTGGAACAGATTCTTCTGATTCCTGTTTTTCTTCTTCTTTTTTTTTTGGAAACAAAAAATTATAAAACATTTTCTTTTTAAAATATATTTATTTAAATTCTTATTTTAAAAATTACATTTACCATTTCTTTAAATAATCTCATCTACAAATCCATATTCAAGGGTCTGTTCTGCCGTCCAACATATTTCTGTTTTTGTATACTCTCTCACTTTTTCATGATTTAAAGTAGAATGATTTACATAATAATCAATAATATGCTCCATTAAAATTTTGGAATTTTCAAAGTTTTGTTTCATATAGGTATAGTTACCGGCAATCTCATCACTAAGTTCATGAATCAAAAAATAAGAGTTTTTTGTGATATATCGTTTTGAACCTGCAAGCGTGATTAAAGTTGCTGCAGAAGCAGTATAGCCTTTGCATATTGTGTGCACTGGAACGCTCAAGTGCTTTATAGTATCTACCACAGCAAAAGCCTCATGAATCAAACCACCATTGGAGTTGATTTCCAAAAGAATAGGTCTAATATAATCTTTTCCTTTAAATTCAATACCTGTTTTCTTTTTCATTTCAAAAACCAATTCATTGACTCTTTCTAATTCGTTTTGCTCCATTTCATGTAAATGTTCAATTAATTCCAATATATATTCATTCTCAATCGGAGCGTTAAAATAAATTAAATTTTTTTTCTGATTCACAAATATTTTTGTAATTTCGTTTTCTTCACCCATTTGTTTTTAGTATGAAATGCCATCAATAGATCAATTTTTATTTTTCTTCCCATAATGAAATACTACTTTTTCCTCAACACCGTTTTTAATTTTAACGCCTTCTCCATGTCTTTTTCCTTTCACCCAGTCTCCTTTGTAAACGTCCCCATCTGTCCAATAATAAATACCGTATCCATGTTTTTTCCCAAATCTCCATTCGCCAACATACTTTCTTCCGTCTTGATACGTAAAAGTTCCTGTTCCATGAAAAAGATAATCTTTAAATTCTCCTCTATATTCATCTCCATTTTTAAAACGATAAAACCCATTTTTGTCATTGAAATTATTGTTTGTAAATTCTCCTGTAATGATGTTTCCATTGCTATACTCTATACATCCATCTCCATCCCTTTTGCCATCTTTCCATTCTCCAGTATAGATTCCTTTGTCTTCTGCATGAATTCCAAATACATCTCTAACTCCATCTTTCCAAATACCCTCATAATAACTTCCATTACTCCATCTAAAGATACCACTGCCTGAAATCTGTGAATCTTGATAAGATCCCTCATAAGAGTCACCATCTGTCCAAATAAAATTTCCAGAAATATTCTCAAATATATCATCAACATTATCAAAACATTCAATATCCCGATTTGCAATAAACTTGTCACCATTCTCCCATTTTATTTCGTTTCCTGTAATTTTCCACGTATAAAGCATTCTGAAGTTGATATGAATAAAGTTAGATAAAATGTAGTCCTAATGTTATGCTTACAATAGATATGTTATAGTAATTCTTATAACCTTACTTTTTCTTCAAAAAATTTTTTTTTTTTCAATTTTTGCTTTTCAAACAAAATAAGATTACATTTCACTGAAATTGCCAATATTGTCCTGGATCATTTCTTCTGTTTTTGTAATAAGTTCATTATTCTCTATAACTGGTGAAATTTCAGAAAGAGTTTTTAGCATTTCGTTTAGTGATTCTAATAGATCTTCTTTCTCCTGTTCGGAACAAGACGATAAATCTACTTGCTTGAAACTCTCGTTGAGCTCTCTTGTGATATTAAAAATATTTTCAATAATATTTTCCTTTTCTTCTGACATTTTATATAATCAATAATTTTTTAAATAGACAAAAAGAATTTTTGATTTAAACAAGAAATCATTTCTATAAAATGCAAGTTTTAAAACTATTATTGTTGTCACTCTGTATTGGACACATTTCCGGCTACTCGTTATATCAGTCAGACTTACTTCAAAATATTCAAGGACTTTTGCATGAAAAAAAAGGAATCCTAGCAATAGACGAATCTATTAACACTATTGGAAAGCGATTTGATTCTATTTCCTGCGAGAATAGCATGCAAAATAGAAATTCTTACCGAAAATTATTACTACAATGCCCAACAATTGAAAATTATATTTCAGGATATATTTTATCAGAAGATACATTTGATCGGGTTTCCCTACCAGATAATAATATTATTTATGGAGTGAAGCTTGATAAAGGATTAACACCATTTATTGGAGGTTTTCCCCATGAAATGTCATCAGTCGGTCTGGATACTCTGAACTATCGTTGTAAAAAGTACTTTGCAAAAGGTGCTCGTTTTGCAAAATGGAGAACAGTATTTTCCATTCAAGATGGAAAAATGCCATCGGATTTGATAATCCATGAAAATTGCTGGACGCTGTCAAGATTTGCCCGTATATGTCAGGAGAATGGAATCGTGCCGATTGTTGAACCAGAAGTATTAATGGATGGAAATCACTCTGTTGAAGTTTGTGGTCTTGCTCAAGAAAAAATACTAAAGATACTATATTCCCTGATGCGACATAATCGCGTCCATTTAAAAGGAACTTTGTTGAAAACATCCATGACACTTCCAGGAATAGATAATGAAGAACCTGTAGATGAAAATAAGATTGCATACATGACAAATAAAGTAACAGAAAACAGCGTTCCGAAGGAAGTTCCAGGTATATTATTTTTATCCGGAGGGCTATCTGAGGTAGAGGCGACAAGATACTTATATAAGATTAAAACATATAATACAAATAAGAACCGTCAATTATCTTTTTCTTTTGGAAGAGCCCTTCAAGATTCTTGTCTACATACCTGGAATGGAAAAGAAGAAAATACAGACAAAGCGCAGGAAATGTTATTGATACGCGCAAAGAGAAATTCTGATGCTCTACAAGGCATTTTACATGATGAAAATGGCGATGAGTCTAAAAGTTTATTTATTAGAAATTATAAATATTAACGTTCAAGGGACTTTAAAAAGTTGATTTGATTTCTATATTCTTTACAATGTGAATGAAATAAGTAATATTCAAATCCAAATGTTTTTTCATAACGATGACGAATAGAAGCAATATACTTTTTTCCTTCCCAAATATAATAGGTAAGAACAGTATATATTTGATTGTCATGATTATTTTCATAAGGGATACCTCTTTCGTTATTAAAATAAAGACCTTTTTGCTTTACTTTATTTGTAAGAGAACAATATACATCAAAATATCCTTTATGGAACTTGTGAAAAGTTTCTATTTTTTTCTTGTTTAATAGTAATTCATGATGCAAAGCATCTCCATACAAAATAATAGGTTTAAATAAGTTGGACATTTCTTTTGTTTTTCTTACCGTAGAACAATATATAAAATGGCAATTTTCCAAGATTGGCTCTACTTCAAATCCAACAAAATGAATTCCTCTTTCCATGGATCCAATTCGTTTCATGGTAGAAAAAAAAGTATCAACTATGTAAAATGAACTTTCAACAATATTTGGAACAAAGTTGATGTTCATTGGAAAATGATGAATTGTGGAAGAGTTACCAATTAAATTTAACATATTTTTGTAAAAACTGTCCTTCTTTGAAAAATGCATGCTATTTTGACTTGTAATTACAAATCCAATGAAAGACAAATTCTCGTTTAGGATAGGAATGTAATCGGCAAGTATTTGGTGAATAGAAGGAATAGAAGAGACTAAATAGTAAAAGTCGTGTAAAAGAAAAAAAGTCTTTTTTAAGGCATAAATACATTCATTTTTGTTTTCAAATGTTATCCAAATCAGTTCCCGATCCAAATAGTAAATCATATTTTGTTGAGTAAAATAATTGCAATTGGAAAAAGTTTTAGGAAAACAAATATGCAAAGACAACATTTCAGTTGTTACAATACATTCTGGTAACAATTTTGGATCTGCAATACAATTGTATAATTCTTTGAAATGAATGGAAAATAAGGAAGATTGATTATCATTATCAATACGTATTCCAGTTGAAACTGTGCTTAAGTTATCATTTATACCGTAAATAGAGACTTGGTCCACCAAACAAAATTGTTCTTTTTCATTTCCCATTAAGAAACTACCGAAATTTACATGGGTAAAGTCAGCTGTCATTTTTTCTTGTAGTTTTCGTAATTGTTCTTCCACATGATATACTCTTGACGACAAGCACAGACAAGAAACAATGAATTCAAAGGCGGACTGCTCGTGTGATAACACAGCAGATACCTCTGAAATAGATTCAAAATATTTGACAGTCTCTCTACTTTTTATACAAGAAATGTCCATTCCATAGGAATTAAAATAATCATGGTCATTTGTGCAACAAAGCTCCTCTATATTACTTAAAGATTCTAAAATTAAGTACATTCTATCTTTATTTATGTTTTCATCTGAATGGAACAAAAATTCTACATCAATTGTATAATTTTTAAAAATAATTTTGCAAAGACATTTCTTTTCATCTTCTGTTAGAATGATATTGTTATCCAAATTTTGTTGACTCTCTAGTCGAATGTTAAATTCATGGAAAATCTTTTTAGAAAGTAAATTTTTGTCATGAATTGTACGAACATTTTTGAAAGGCAAAGCGAATTTGTCAAAAAAACAAATGGAGTTATTTTCATACATATTTTCTTCTAAAAGCAAGATGGAGTCATTTGGAAATTTTTTTCGTAAACGATACGCAAGATATCTACTTGTTAGCTCAGTTCCAAGAATTACATGATCATAATAGATTTCGGTATCAATGTCGTGTTTTTCAGTTTCAAATGGTATTTTAAGATTAAAAATACAACTTTTGTAATTAGACATTATTTTATTCCAATAATACAGTAATTTCCTGTCCTTGCAAGTCTTTTCAAACAAGTTTATTTTCAAAATGGGAAAATCGTTAAATTTTTGAATATTATAATTATTGTATAAAATTGTATCGTATATACGAAATAATATATCACGAAGTGCTCCATTAATATTATTATATTTGAAAAAGGTTTTATTATTGATAATAAATACATTTTTACTGTCATTTATACTGAATAATTTCATACTATTTGTAATTATTTTTTCATCCAGAAAAGAATTGAGCACAGTTTGAATAGAGTCTTTTTGTGGTATATATTGAATATTTTTCTTGTTTGTTAATATCAAAATTTTATGATTATAACTACAAATTGTCTTTATAATTTTGTCGTAATGGCTATTCCAATTATGAATACAAATACAAAATAATAAATATTTTCGCATGATTGCTCTGTTTATGGTAATAAGACAGTCTGGATGTTTAAATTCTGTGTGTGAAGGGACAATGACGTGTATTTTTGACAGTTTAAATATTGGAACTTCTTGAGGTTGATAATGATCATATAACAAAAATAATTCCGTTTCATGATGAAAACACCATTGAGATCCAAACTGTTTGTTCAAGATTGATTGTAAAAATTTGATTTTGTCCATGTACTTTTTATTATTCTCCGAGTAAGAAAAGAAGTGACTCTTGTCAAATGAATATTCATAATAAGTTGATTCTTTACACTGGGAAAAATCGGCATCAATAATGCATAAATCAGGTTCAAGAGGATTTAATTTTTCAATTTCATGAAAGGAAATGGTAACCACATTGTTATTTTTTTGTCCATAGGAATTTAATAAATATAACAATTTTTCATCTGTATCTATCCCAATACAAATAATATGATGATAATATTTAATATGTTCTACAATGGGAAAGGTATTAAATGCACCAACAGGGTTAAATGAGGAGGATGTTTCATCGTCTCGTTTAATGGATATTAAAATAAATTGGCGATTTAATAGCGTTTTTGAAATAAACTCAATCCAGTTACTACCTTGAAATAGATATTGTTCTGAAAAATATATCTCTACTGGAAAACGGGAAGCAAATTCATAGGCAATTTCTTTTGGTTTCTCTTTTACTTTTGTGATGTCATACGGACATAACGATTCTGGACAGATACCATATTTACGAAGAGAATAGAAAAGTGCCTCGTTTGTTAACCCTTCATCAACATCTATCTTTTTGGTAAATTCTCTTCCATTATAGTACATAAATAGACGAGAACAGATGAAAGGGTGAATATTGTATTTTTTCATTAATAAAAATAGGATAATTGTCATTGCATTTGAACTGCAGCTACTTGTATTTAATTGGTCAAAATAGAAATCAAGACAATTAGAATATAAAATTCGCATTTTTATTTTATAAAAAAAAAAAATCTATTTATAGAAAACATATCTATGAGTCAAAATACTCAATTTCCAAATTACAATATTATACCTGTGGATATTATTATCAACACAGTGACAAATTTAGAAAATTTAAATTTATTCATGTTGCATAATGTCTACGAATTGGAAGAAAAAGAATATTTAGTTTCAACTTTTCGTTTACATCAGGGACCGAGTCGTTATATGGCTTTGGTAACAAGTAAGATAACAAGCACAACAGATACTCCAGAATTTGCATTTTTTTCCATTAATTATAG
>MDTB01191489.1_pt1 | contig 10111 bp, 8 predicted proteins | sample 811161 | NCBI WGS metagenome assembly MDTB01 (sample SAMN05326650, study PRJNA326480) | marine metagenome | isolation source: seawater | place: Mediterranean Sea | collected 2009
ATTGTTCTTTCATCACTAATGAAAATTGAAAAAACAAATATTTTCCAACTAATAGGATTATTGCTATCAATTATAGGAATAGGATCGATAATTTCTAATGGAGATATTCAAAAAATAATTAATCTTAATTTTAATAAAGGTGATCTATGGATGTTAGTTTGTGTAGTAACTTGGGCTCTTTATTCGACTTTACTTAAAAAATATAAATTTAAATTTTCACAATTTTCTTTAATACAATTAATGGTTACTGTTGGAATTATTTTCTTAATACCTCAATTTTTTTATGAACAGTCAATAGGATTAGAAGTAAATTTTAATAAAGCATTTTTTTTAATTCTTTTTTATGTTGTGATTTTTCCAGCAATCGCTGCTTATTATTGTTGGCAAAAAGGAGTAGAAATAATTGGACCTAATCGAGCCACTATGTTCATTCAGTTAATGCCTTTATTTAGCGCAGTGATGGCAATTATTATTTTTAATGAAAAATTTCAACTATACCATTTAGCTGGAGCGATTTTTATATTAACCGGTATTTATTTGTCTAATAGGAAAGCAAGTGATTAAAATAGCTGTATTAGATGATTATCAAAATATTTTTCCTCAAATTATTGATATAAAAAAATATAAGTCGAAGTTTACATTCAAAATATTTAACGAACCTTTTGAAAATGAGGAACAAGCAATTATTTTATTACAGGAATTTCAAGCTTTATTTATTTTAGAAGAAAGAACTCCAATTACTCAAAAAATAATTCAATCACTTCCAAATCTAAAATTTATAATGACCTCAGGCACACAAAACAAAGCTATAGATTTAAAAACTGCAAAATCTAGAAATATCACAGTATGTGGAACTGATATAAATTTGAATTCAGCGGTTGAAATGACTTGGGCTTTAATTTTTGGACTAACTAGAAATATGAAATTAGAAATTGACAATATGTTCCAAGGATATTGGCAAACATCTATTGGGCTTGAATTAAAAGGTAAGCGGTTAGGTTTGATTGGATTAGGGAAAATTGGTTCACAAGTTGGAAAAATAGCTAAATCATTTGGCATGGAAGTTTCAGCCTGGAGTGAAAATTTAAATTTATCCCATGCAAATGAAATTGGAGTACTACCAATGACCAAGGAAGATTTACTTAAAACTTCAGATTTAATCTCAATCCATCTTATGTTTGGAGAAAAATATAGAAATCTAATTTCTAAAAATGAGTTTGAAATGATGAAAAAAAATTGTCTTTTAATTAATACTTCAAAAGGATTTATAATTAATGAAAAAGATCTAATCAAAGCTTTAGAAGATGAAAGAATTGCTGGCGCAGGTTTAGATGTTTACGACAAAGAACCATTACCTCAAGATCATAAGCTAAGGTTTTTACCTAATGCCTTGTTAACTCCCCATATTGGGTTTGTTACAGCTGAAAATTATTTTAAGTTTTATAATCAAATGTTAGAAAACTTAGTTAATTGCTTAGATAACAAGCCATCAAAAGTAATTAACTAATATTAAAACTTCAATCTATGGTTGATTTTATACTCCCAGTGTGACAAAGTTTTCTTTCTTATAGAAATCAGAAGTGTATAAGAAATTTTGCGAAGGGAAGTATGAGAAAAATTTTAACAAGTATCATTTTTATATTTTGGCTAACAGGTTGTGCTGAGCAAGTAGCCTTGTTAGGGCCTATGACAACTTCAGCCGGAAGTGGAAATTTTCTACAATCATCTTTTTCCTCAGTAGCTAGCTACGGTATAAAAAAACAAACTGGAAAATCACCCCTTGGACACGTTAAGTCTTATGTAGATAAACATAATCCCGAAAGAAAAAAAGAAAATTGCGTTAATTTTCTAGAGGCCACAAGCTCAGAATTCTGTACAGTAATAAGAAAACGAGTTTCATTATTAAGAGATCAAATAAATCATAAATCTAAGATCAAAAGACTAGACTAATTTATAACTAGCTGATTTCAATTTTTTTTGGTAGCCTTAGGTGTGAGAAAAAAATATTCAATTTTTAGCCTTATAAAGAACTCTTTTTCTAATAACGAAAATTGGCAAAAGATGTGGGAAAATCCTGAACCTAAAAAAGCCTATGACGTGATCATAGTAGGGGGTGGAGGCCATGGTTTGGGCACTGCATATTATTTGGCAAAGGAACATGGAATAAAAAATATCGCCGTTATTGAAAAAGGTTGGCTAGGTGGAGGCAATACTGGTCGAAATACTACTATAATCAGATCGAATTATTTATGGAATGAAAGCGCTTATCTTTATGACCATTCAATAAAACTCTGGGAAAATTTATCTGAAGAATTAAATTTTAATATGATGTTTAGTCAAAGAGGCGTTATGAATTTAGCTCATAATGAACACGATATTAAAGAAATAAAAAGAAGAGTCAGTGCTAATAGATTAAATGGTTTAGATACTGAATGGCTTGATACAAAACAAATTAAAGAGCTAGTTCCAATAATGAACACTGAAAATTTGAGATATCCAGTATTAGGTGCAGCATATCAACCAAGAGGAGGGGTAGCCAGACATGATGCGGTTGCTTGGGGCTTTGCTCTGAGATCAAATGAAATGGGAGTAGATATTATCCAAAACTGTGAAGTAAAAAATATTAAAACTGATAACTTTAAAGTAGAAGGTGTCGAAACTTCAAAAGGATTTATTAAAGCTAATAAAGTTGCAGTAGTAGCCTCTGGTCACACAAGTGTATTAGCTCAGACTGCAGGAGTAAGGCTTCCACTACAAAGCAGACCTTTACAAGCATTAGTTTCTGAACCTATAAAACCAGTTATTAATACAGTAGTGATGTCAAATGCTGTCCACGCTTATGTTAGTCAATCAGATAAAGGAGAGTTAGTAATAGGAGCAGGCACAGATGGCTATAACTCATTTACTCAAAGAGGTGGTTACGATGTTATTGAGGAAACCGTAAGAGCTATTGTTGAACTCTATCCAATTTTTGGAAAAATGAAAATGTTGCGTCAATGGGGAGGCATTGTAGATATTTGTCCAGACGCTAGTCCCATTATTAGTAAATGCGATGTTAAAGGCTTATACTTTAATTGTGGTTGGGGAACAGGTGGATTTAAAGCAACACCAGGTAGTGCAAATGTTTTTGCACATACAGTTGCTAAAGACGAACCACATGAAATAAACGCTCCATTCAATCTCGAAAGATTTTCTGATGGCAGACTAATTGACGAACATGGTGCAGCAGCAGTAGCGCATTAATTATGATTTTAATAAATTGTCCATATTGTGGAGAGCGTGAACAATCAGAATTTACAAACGGTGGCGAAGCTCACGTAGTTAGACCTAAGGATCCCAATGCTTTGAGCGACAAGGATTGGGGACAATATGTATTTTACCGTTCAAATCCAAAAGGAATTTTTTATGAAAGATGGGTACATTCTCATGGGTGCAAAAAATGGTTTAATGCCGTAAGAGATACATCAACAGACCAAATTCTTAAAGTATATAAACTTACTGATAATAGGCCAGACATAAAAGATTTTGAAATTCCCCTTAAAACACCTTCGGGTGAACCAAAAGTTGGATCTGGAAATTTTGCAGTAAAAAAATAATCATGTCAGCAATAGATAATAAAAATTGTAATTATATTTCACAGAATAAAATTAAAATTATTTTTGATGGAAAATCTTTCGATGCATATGAAGGAGATACTATTGCATCAGCATTGTTAAGAAATAATGTCAAACTAGTAGGAAGAAGTTTTAAATATCATAGACCAAGGGGAATTTATACCTGTGGAGTAGAGGAACCTAACGCTTTGGTACAAATTTTAAATGAACATAATGAACCAAATACTAGAGCAACAATAAAGTTTGCTTATGATGGAATAAAGATTTCTAGTCAAAATAGGTGGCCCTCATTATCTTTCGATATTGGTTCATTGAATAATATTCTTTCACCTATTTTTTCAGCTGGTTTTTATTATAAAACATTTATGGGTCCCAAAGGCTTCTGGAAAAATATTTATGAACCATTAATAAGACGAACTGCGGGTCTAGGAAAACCACCTAAAAATTTTAGATCTAAAAGTATTCATCAAAATCACAATGTAGATATTGTAATTATAGGAGGAGGATTAAGTGGTTTAATTAGTGCAAGAAAACTCATAGACACAGAACATGAAATTTTATTAATAGAGCAAGATAGTTTTTTAGGTGGAATATTAAAAAATTCTAACAAAATTAAGAGTATAGAAGGAAAAAAAACGATTGATTGGATAAATGAAACTGAACAATTAATTAATAAAGCAAAAAATATTAAAGTATTAAAAAATACTTTAGTTACAACTTATAATTTTACTAACCATCTGATTGCGATCGAGGATAAGTTTGCTGGAAAGAAGATAGATACAAACAAATCAGAACTTACATTGCACAAAATTAGAACCAACCATACAGTTTTGGCAAATGGTCATATCGAAAGATTTATATCTTTTAGGAACAATGATCTTCCAGGTGTGATGCTAGCTTCTTCTTTTGAAAAATATATTCATAGATTTGGTGTAATTCCAGAATCAAAACCAGTTATCTTTACTAACAACTCTTCCTCAATTAGTTTAGTAAAATTATTGATCAGTTTAAATTGTAAACCTATTGCATATATAGACTCTAGAAAAGAACAAGATATTGAAAATGAAATTAAAGAATACTTGACAAATAATAAAATTCCATTTTACCCAGAATCTGAAATTGAAGGTTGTGACGGAAATAAAAAAATTGAAAAAATAAATATTCGTACTTTAAATTCAATTAAGTCAATTAATTCCTCTATGCTATGTGTGTCAGGTGGTTACAATCCAGATATACATTTGTTTACTCAATCCAAAGGGTTAGTTAAGTGGGATGAAAAAATTATTTCATTTACGCCCGATACTCCATTTCAAAATACAATCACTTTAGGTTCAGTGAGTGGAAATTATAACTTTAAAGAACTTGCTAACGAAATTAATACTAAATTATCTTTTTTAACTAATAAAAAATATACTCCGAAAATTGAATTAAATGTGCCTGAAAACTTCTCAATTAATGAATTATGGGAAACAAAAACAGAAAAAAAAACCAATTGGTCTAAATCCTTTATTGATTTACATAATGACGTCACAACGAAAGATCTTAAACAATCTATATCAGAAGGTTACGATCGAATTGAACACTTAAAGAGATATACAACTAATAGCATGGGTACTGATCAAGGAAAAATAAGCAGTATTAATTCGTTAGGGATAGTCTCAAAACTCCTAAATAAAAAAATATCTGAAGTGGGAACAACAACTTATAGACCACCTTACGCGCCTTTAAGTTTTGCAGCAATTGCTGGAAGAAGTACCTACGAGTATTACGATCCAGAAAGAAAAACTCCAATACACAATTGGCATTTAAAAAACAACGCAATCTTTGAAGATGTAGGACAATGGAAAAGACCTTGGTATTTTAAAAAATTTGCAAATGAAACTATGCACCAAGCAGTACAAAGAGAGTCAAAACAAACTAGGCAAACTGCAGGAATTTTAGATGGAAGCACATTGGGAAAAATAGAAATTAAAGGTAGAGATGCTTTAGAATTTGTTAATCTTATGTACACCAACGCATTTACTAAAATGAAACCTATGACTTCAAGATACGCTTTGATGCTAGGCGAAGATGGTATGATTATGGATGATGGAATCGTATGTAAAATAAATGATAAACATTTTATAGTTACCACTACTTCAAGCGGAGCCCCAAAGGTCTTATCTCATATGGAAGAATTTCTTCAAACTGAATGGCCACATTTACAAGTTTATTTAAATTCAATTACAGAACAGTTCACAACTTTTAACATTAGTGGGCCTAAAACCAGGGAGATAGTAAGCAAAGTTTTCACGGATATTAATTTTAGTAATGAAAATTTTCCTTTTATGACCTTTAAAACATTTAGTTATAAGAATACTCAGGCCAGAATAATGAGAGCAAGTTTTACTGGGGAATTAGGTTATGAGATATATATTTCTCCTAAACATGCTTTAGAACTATGGGAAGAAATATTCAAGCGTGGGAAAGAGTTTAATTTAGTTCCATACGGTACTGAAACAATGCATCTATTAAGAGCTGAAAAGGGATATGTAGTTATTGGCCAAGAAACAGATGGGACAGTTACTCCTATAGATATTAATTTTAATTGGATGATAGGTAAAAACAAAAAAGATTTTATAGGAAAAAGATCATTATCAAGAAGTGATACTGCTAGAAATGATAGAAAACAATTAGTTGGAGTTATACCTTTAGATAAATCTCAATTTATTGAAGAAGGCCAGCACGTTGTTGAGTGCGCGAATTTACCTAACAAAATTAAAACTCCAATTAAATATCTTGGGCATATTTCTTCAAGCTATCATAGCCCTAGTTTGAATCATTGTATTTCTATGGCAATGATTATAAGTGGAAAAAAACTATTGGGTAAAAAATTGTTTGTCTCAACAGCAAAGGGAACTAAAAATATTGCTGTAGAAATTGTCAATCCTGTTTTCTTAGACCCAGAAAATAAAAGGTTGGTATCATGACAAAATTACTATCTTCTGAGGGTCTAGACATTTATCAAAAAAATTTTCAACAAGTGTTGATTAGAGGCAACGGCAAAGATCAGTTTAATCAAACTATAAAGAAAGAAATTTCGACAATGCCTCCATCTAAAAATCTTGAACTTTCGGTAAATGAAAAATTTATTTTTGCAAAAAATTCTTTTGATCAATGGAGCCTAATTTATTTAATGCAACAAAATGATAAAGATATTATTAATCTTGTTTCAAACTTAAATTTACATGACGAAATTCTTGCATCAGAGTATTCATACGGTCAAGTTTATTTTGAAATTTTGGGAAAAAACAGAATTACATTTTTAAATAAATTAACTCATTTTGATTTTAGAAATAATAAATTTCCAGAATATTCTATGGCCCAAACTTTAATAGCTAGAATTGATTGCTCGGTTTATAATCTTAAAGACAAGTATTTAATTATTTGTAATAGATCCTTCGAAGATTATTTTAAGAATCGATTTAAAGATATAATAAATTTATAACTTCTAATATTTAATTCTTTTTTTCTTGATCGTTGGATAAATCAACACCAGTATCTGGGTCCAATTCAATACCTAAAGGGGTAATATTTGTTGGCAGGGGCGTGAAAGTTGAGTCCGGGTTATCCTCATGTTTTCTTTGACCCAATCTATAAAATCCAAAAATTATTATAGCGCTATAAAAAATTAAGAAGTGAACAAATAAACCGTTAGGTCCAAGTAAATTCATTAATGCCGAGCACATAATAGGTCCTGCCATTGCACCTATTCCAAATATAATATTAAGTCCACCACCAGCAGCAACAAACTTTTCTTTTGGTATTTGGTCATTAACCAAAGCAAGGTTTAATGAAAATAATGGCAAAGTAGTTCCAGTTAGCAATATTATGAATAGAAATAGCTTTGTCTTATCCATTGTAGTAGAAAAATAATTAAAACTAACTGTAGTCTCTACAAATAAGTTTGGTATAGATGCACCTGAGCCAGAAACAATTATTGCTAAAATTGAAAAAATTGATGCTAATATAGAAGACCCAATAATGATGACCCTTCTATCATATTTATCTGATATGGAACCAATGGGCCATTGAAAGAAAGCACCAGCCAACATTGTTCCAACAAGCAATAAAGAAGTTTCAAATATAGATAATTTCATTGTAATTGCGTAAACAGATAAAAGGGTAAATATAGGCGCAAAAATAAAACCAGTACAAATCATAGAAAAACTACCGAATGGAGAAATTTTAAACAGCTCTTTAATTTTTATTGAAGTAGTTTTTTTAAATTTAGGGGGTTTTCTTTTTGTTAAAAGTATTGGAATTAGAGCTATGGAAAATAATAATGAAATTAAAATGAAAGGCTCATAATTTTTTGGATTACTGACGTTAAGTAAAAGGTTACCTAAGGCAAGACCTGCGAAAGTTATAAACATATATAGAGATAAAACTTTTCCTCTAGTTTTATTATTTGCTCTGTCATTTAACCAGCTTTCTACAATTACAAATATTCCAATCATACTAAATCCGGTTAAAAATCTAGCTATTACCCAAACAATTGGATCTACAAATACTACGTGAACTAGTGAGCTTAAAGATGCCATTGATGCAAAAGCAGCAAACACTCTTATATGTCCTACTTTAGTTACAAGTTTAGGTATTATGTATGCTCCTATAAAAAAACCTACAAAATAACCAGACATCATAGTGCCTGTGGCAATATAATTAAAATTTTCTAGAACAGATCTAATTCCTAAAAGATTGCCCTGAAATCCATGAGAAATAATTATTATTGTGAAGCCAGTAAAAAGCGCCCAGGAATTTTTTATAATTTTGTACATTATCAGCCGTATAGACCAATCCAATACAAAAGCAACAAATATTATTTACATATTGCCATATTTGGGTCCACCACCACCCTCAGGGGCAACCCAAGTAATATTTTGAGAAGGCTCTTTAATATCACATGTTTTACAATGAATGCAGTTTTGAGAATTAATAACAAATTTCTCATTCTGTATCTCATATACCCCAACCGGACAGTATCTTTGAGCAGGCTCATCATACTTTTGAAGTGTATACTTTATAGGTAAACTTGGATCTTTCAGTTTAAGATGGACAGGTTGATTCTCAGCATGATTTGTACCTGTTAAGTAAACTGAACTTGTCTTATCAAATGTTAGTTTACCATCTGGCTTAGGATATTCGATTTTTGGCATTTGATCTGCAGGTTTTAAAGATTCATGGTCAGCATGTTTATGCTTTAAAGTAAAAGGTAATTTACCCCTAAACAAAATCTGGTCGATGCCGGTGAAAATAATACCTAATACTAATCCCCAACTAAAACTTGGTTTAACATTTCTAGCAGCGTGCAGTTCTTTATAAGCCCAACTCTCTTTGAATTTTTTCTCATAAATAGAAAGATCTGTTTTATTTTTAATATTCTCAACAATTGCTTCAGCTGCCACCAATCCACTTTTCATGGCGGTATGAGAACCTTTAATTTTTGGCATGTTTAATGTACCAGCATCACAACCAATTAATAATGCACCTGGCATATACATTCTTGGTAAACTTTGAATTCCACCCTCAATCAAGGCTCTTGCTCCAAAAGAAATTCTTTTACCACCTTCAAACATTTTTTTTATTGAAGGATGTGTCTTAAATCTCTGAAATTCATCGAAAGGAGATAAATAAGGGTTTTGATAATCTAAACCAATTACATAACCTAAATATACTTGTCTGTTTTCTGCATGATATATAAAACTTCCACCATAAGTATTTTTATCTAGTGGCCATCCAGCGGTATGCATCACCAACCCTTCTTGATGTTGTTGTTCGCTAACTTCCCAAATTTCTTTGAGACCAATACCATATTGTTGAGGGTTTTTTCCCTCATCCAAATTAAATTTTTTAATTAATTGCTTACCTAAATGACCTCTACAACCCTCTGAGAAAACTGTTACTTTAGCATGCAACTCCATACCTTCTTGATAAGTATCTTTTTTATTACCTTCTTTATCTAAACCCATATCAAGTGTTGCAACACCTTTTACAGATCCATCGTCATTATAAAGAACTTCACTTGCTGGAAATCCTGGAAATATTTCGACACCTAATTTTTCAGCTTGTTCAGCAAGCCAACGACATAAATTAGCAAGACTGATTATGTAATTGTTATGATTTTTTTGTACGGCTGGTAACAGCCAAGTTGGCCAACTTAAAGATGAGTTTTTACCTAAAAATAAAAATTTTTCTTTTGAAACCTTTGTTTTAATTGGAGCATTTTCATTTTTCCAATTAGGCAATAATTCATCAAGAGCTTTAGTTTCAAAAACATTTCCGCTTAAAATATGGGCTCCAACTTCTGATCCTTTTTCAAGTATGCACACACTTAAATTTGGATCGAGTTGTTTAACTTTTATTGCTGTAGTTAATCCTGCTGGTCCTGCACCAACAATTACCACATCATATTCCATTGCTTCTCTTGCCATGAAATGACTATATCAAATCAATTA
>MDTB01213451.1_pt1 | contig 10111 bp, 8 predicted proteins | sample 811161 | NCBI WGS metagenome assembly MDTB01 (sample SAMN05326650, study PRJNA326480) | marine metagenome | isolation source: seawater | place: Mediterranean Sea | collected 2009
ATGTTGTAGGGTGGATCTGTGATGATGGCTTGAATGTGATGTTCATCTGTGATGTGATCGCGATAATCTCCCAACTTAACTGTCATATAGATATTTAGATAGAGACTGAACAAGTTCAGTCTTAAATTGACTGCGTCAATTTACTTCCCTTGAATCTGATTGATTGAATAGACGGAACCTGTCCGCAGATTCCATCTATTGTTCTTGAATCGTGTTGAACGAATGAGAACTGGAAGCAGGTGTTTGTGTATTGTGTATTGCTGTGGGACTCTGTGCTTTTCCTTACCTGCCACGACCCTTCTTGCGAAGTCTATTACCTCGTTTCCGTTTATGTAATAGTGTTTACAGCACACTCACCAATGTCATGCCTAAGGGCACTTGATCAGTGTTTGTTTGCACCTTGAACTGATATTTGTTAGGACTTGCAACCTTTGTTCGTGTTTTCCTGGGTGCTATGTTGCCTTCTAGAGATTTCATGTGTTGCGTTGTCTATTGTTGCCTTTGCGAACTTGCTGTTGGGTAGCCATGTGTTTTTTATCCATCTTAGATACAGCATGGGAACTTCTTGGAGTGTTTTGCCTTTGTGTTTGCCAAATCGTAGTTTGGATCTTTCCACATCACGTGCATATGCTTTGTTGTCATGATCCTGTTGTGTTTGGATCTTAGTATCGTTGTGATAATTGTGTTTTGACCAATCTATGTTTGTCATCTTCGCAAGTATATAGCACAGATATAGAAAAGTCAATGATTAAGATGAAAAAGGCCCGCATTAGACAGTGATGATCCAGTGTCCAAAATGCAGGCCCCTTTATATGAGCACAAAAGTCGATAACCATTTCGTGTGTAAAGATGACAGTCCTATAACAGAGAAAAACTGGTTATCTTGTCGTGTATGGTATTTATGATCCTGTGCTGTCCCAGTATTCAGGTTTGAGAACCACACAATATGGTTCCGTGCAATTTGGAGTGGAACATCTTATGCGCCACAGCACTCTTTTGGTGATATAACCGTATGACCTATAAGTGCTGGTAGGATTCATGGGCCTTTCTGCCACAAAAGACCTGCCTTTGCATCTAGGACAACGGTTGTCCTGTTCGTGGAATTGATCAGAGGTGTATTTGGGTCGTTTGGTTCCCCATTTTCTATAATACTCTGCTCCGTAATTATGGTATTTTGCCCTGGGCACTACATCACCTTGATAAAGATGCCTATCAACATGGTAACGATTAAACCTGTAAGTGCTAGGATGTAGAATTGGTAGCCTTGGATATGGTGAAGATGGTTGTTCATGATTTTGTCCAAAGTGCGTTCAATCTTTGTAATTCTTTTTTCTAGATCAGCCAATTTCATTATAATACCACGCCCAACTGTATTGCTCTCCAATCTGCACCGTCATACACAGCGATACTGCCAACTCCTGCAGAGTCGTCACCACCGTCTGAACAGAAAGCAACATCTCCTGTGGCTTTGTCCGTTCTTGCGTTCAATTGTGCTTTGGTTTGCGGTTTTAGATTTAATATTTCTTCCAATTTGACCTTGCCTGAAGCAGGATCAATTGTTAATGGATTTGTTGCTGATGAATTTATTTCATCTGGCAGTTGTGCGGCAGATATTTTTGAAGAAGCATCCAAACCTGCGACACCACTTGCTGTGTTTCTTCCGTTGATTACATTAGATAATTCATCCAACGCTGTTTTGATATCTGATCTTGCTGATGCCGGTGAATCCGTTGCATCATCCAAATTTGTTGTCACTACATTACTTGCATTTGCCCAACCCATTATGTGTCTCCTTGTTGTTTTTTATTTATATTTTGGTCACCATATACATTTACTCGTATCACAAAGTTTTGCCCGTGTAACGATGGATATGAAGCATTAATCATACAATTATACCCCCTGCCAACCTTCTGTGGCATTTGTGTAAATGAAAATGTCTTCATTGCTTTTAGCATTTGGATGTCTTGTAAAATCACTTGCGGCACCATCAATGTTACTACCATTTCTACCCACTGTAAAATTGCCTGTGTTTATAGAAACAAAACTTACTCTATCTCCTGCTTGTGGTCCGCTTGGCAGTGTGGCAGTTAGTGCTCCGTTTATGATATACTGTTCGCCTGCAACTGCCGTAAAATTTCCTGTTTTGATTCCGCCATTTACATAACCTGCTGAACGGCTTCCAACGCTGATATCATACTGTTCTATTGGATCACCTGCACTGTCCGCCGTGACCTGTGTGACAAATAATGGCCCATCACTTAAACTTGCTGGGAATACCAATTTGTAATCATTTGTATAGTCACCTTTCATGTCCAAAGTGATCTGTTGTCCTGCTCCCGCAACAGTGCTGTTGCTCAACACAACACCTCCTGATGCCTTTAACTGTATCTTGTGACTAGAGGAGATTGATAAATTGGAATTTCTTCCGCCGTATTGTGTCCCACCGCTGGCACTAATATTGAGTCCGTTGCTAGATATATTAATTGAATGGCTATGCGTTGTAAGACTTGTTTTTACACTTTGTAAATTTACTGCGTCAAGAGTAACACCTACTAGTGTTTCTAAGTTGTCTGAACTCTTATATGATCTAAATTGTAAGCCACCAAAATCATCAGTGCTTCTGCCTGGTTTATAGTTCTGTAAAAATGCTGTGACACCACCAAAACTCTTGTTATACATATTGATATGTCTAGCACCACCGCCTGCACCCCCATCTGTAAAATTCATTGCCATAGGAGATACTTCACCTGCTGAGTCTGTGGTTAGATTACCTATTTCAAATCCTTTGGTGTCTAAGTCTGCTGTGAGTGGACTAATTGTGCCTGATGCTGGTGCTGTGTTAGTGATTGTGAACGCACCTCCTGAGTCTGGTTGTGATACTGAAATGCCTGTGCCTGCCACAATCTGTGTGTCTATTGCACTGGGCAAATCCACAAAACTTAAATCACCATTAACATCCGTTTGTAATATTTTTCCGTTGGCAGGTGCTGTGCTGGGAAAGGTCAATGTGTAGGATTGTCCCGCTGAATGTGGTGGAGATGCTAATTTTATTCCGTGTGAATTTGCTGAACAGTTTAATTGTATTGTGCCATCTTCTGACGCACCATCTCCCTGAATTTCTACCACACCTGATCCATGAGGAGCCAGTTTTATATTGGCATTGCCTGAAGCAGTAACAATTTTGTTACCATTCATTGCGAGGTCGCCACCCAATTGTGGTGATGTGTCTTCCACTACATTTGCAAGTCCACCGCCTCCACCGCCCGATTCTGTGACAAATTCCAATGCACCTGATGTTGAATTATATTTTAAAATTTTGTTGTTTGCAATACTGCTGGTATCTATGAAATCCACTATGTTGTTCACAGCGTCTGACATTGTTTTCAGTTCTGGTCTTGAATCTTTTATTGAATCTCCGTCAGAAGAAAATTTATTTGAATTTGGTTTACTTGTTGGCCAAGCCATTAGTTGTCCTCCCTTATGCCTGTGTCATCGCTGACTAATTTGGGCAAACCTGTTGCTTGGACATCTATGATACAGTCCATGCGTGTGCGTTTGCCATATGTGTCTATGTTGAATATATTTAATACAGTGGGTGTTGATGTTTTGTCTATGTAGACAACAGGTGTTTGCTTGTCCCCTGCAGAATCATCCAAACCCGTGTAGTGTGGTTGCACAATCACACTGGTTAATTTTCCTATGTTCTGATTGAATGTAAGATTACGCTGTCCCACACTGCCACCCAACGTGCTGGTGTCTAAATCTGCTTGGTTTATAGTAATTGTGTTCTCGTTGAGGTCAATATCTATTGCCGCTATCTCAGGATCATTCTGTGTGGCACTGTCTTTGTTCAATGTGAACTTGAATTGGAAATATCTGCCAAACACAGCACTAACAGGATCAGTGCCTGGAGTGATCACAGTGGTAGATGCAATGTCCAACTGTCCTGTGCTTTCCAATGTGGAGCCTGCAAAGATTGTGATGTCTGGTGGTATTGATGCTGACACATTCACTATGGGATTCCAATTTGCTATCTTGCCTGCGTCTCGAATAGGTGTGGTAAAGGACACACTTGCACTGGGCGTGCCTGCCCAAGATGTAAATGTGCTCCAATTGGTATATGATGCCCAAGTCTCCGTGGGTAAGGATTTGTATGTCTGTGATGTTTTATCAAAATAACCTGTGCCTGCCATATTATGGTCCTCCTAAATTTACATTAGATCCTTGGAACCCAAAATTTTCTGCCAAGTAATTTATTAAGCCTTCCAATCCTGCGTTGCTGATGGTGTTGCCTTTTCTGGTGTAAGTGTGTGTTGAAAATCCTGACCAAGTGCCTATACTGCCACCTGTAAGGTAAGTTTTTCTTGTGCTGAAATTGATATATCTCACAGTGTATTCAGATCCTTTGTATAGTGGCACTTGTAATATTTCGTAAATTAACGAAGGCACACCCTTACTAGGTTGAATGGTTGTCACCTGACCTGTTTGTTGTTGTGAATTTGGTAATGGGCGGTTTATACCAACTTCCTCTCTAAAGTCATAGGTTCTAAAAAACTTGCTACCGTCTTTGTTCAACACTGTGATCTCAATACCGTTGGCATCACCATCTGGAAATGTTGGTGCCATTCGTGCAATTGGAATCATTGTCATTGACAAGTTTCTTTTGAAAATCCTGTCTGGAGCGTTGGATATCGCAACAGCACCGTTCAATCCGTTTGGAGCAGGTATAATATTTGTTTTTGCGTTGGTCTGTTTGTTCTGGAACAGGAATGAATCTGCACTTTTGTTTTCATAGATGGCTGTGTTCACAGTTACTATGGTAGGATCTATAAATCTTTCCACAATAGGTTGTGCAGGTTCTTGTTCTCTTTCAGGTGGTGTTGTGTCTGGATTTTGATAGTTTGTGTTCACAGGTTCCTGTGGTTTAACTCTAACTTTGTTGAAATAATGATTGGGTAAGAATACTGGTGGTGGTAATTCTTGTTGTTCTGTTGTGACATGGGGATACACAGTTGAATCATGTTCAACCGCTTCTATCTTAACATTGCCATTCAACTCCAATGTTAGTCCCATCACTCTGAATGTTTGCTGTGACAATCCTAACAGTGTGTCTGTTACCCTTACAATGTCTCCCACTTCTACATTTAACAATTCTTGTGTTGCCACAAATTGTATCTGTCTTTGTCCTCTAGATTTTTTGTAAATCATTCTTGCAATGTCTTGTGCAACTGCTCTATTGGTCAATGTTTCAAATGTAAATTCTCCTGTAAGGTCTTCATTGTCATCTATTGCTTTGTCACCTGCTGTGCTGAAGAAAACTTGTTGTGAACTGAACTCCAACATGGGGTCTATGTAGTTCACAATAACCTGATTGTATTTTGTGTCTTTTTGTTCACCTGACAGTGTGACAGGACCTATAAGATGATCTTCCGTGATGTCAAATGCCACTGATACTGTGCTGGATGTTATGTCAGTAGGATGTCCACCATCTTCAACTCTCAATTTGTATCTACCTTCCACGTATGGTAGATATGATCTCGCACCTGCCAACAAAGTTTTACAGTTGTCTAAAATTTTGTTTGTGGAATCTATAACTGCGTTTGAAGCCATTATGGGACCTGTGTTGTTTGTAGTAAGATTAGGATCAAAAGTCACAGTTTGTGCTAATTTTGTTGCCGCTACTTTGAAACTGGTTGCATTTATTTCTTCTTTCTTAAATCCTGCACCATATCTAGGATTCATAAGATAATCCAACACAATGTTTGCTGGATTACATCCTACATCTCCTGCTGTGCTGGTTGTGAATGCCTTTGTTAAACTTGCATAATCATTTGCAAGGTCTAAACCGCCTGAGTGTGTTCTTACATCATAAATTTTTCTGCCGTTCAATTCAAATTCTACTTGTGGTAGTCCACCTCCGTAAGGATTGGCATCTACCTCTTCCTGTGTTGATGCAAACCAACTAAACTTGAATGCCACATATGCCAATCCTGGCATGGTTCTCTGTTTGCCTCTCCAAGTTGGTGAGCCTGCCATTAAACTGGATTGTGGTTGTGTTTCTGTGCCATTCATACATTCAAATTGTAGGTTACTTGCGTATCTGCCCGCACCACTGAATGTAGTTTCTTTTGTATAATAAGTGCCGCTGGGAGAAACACCAACAAAGTGTCCGTCGACAAAGATTCTTCTAAAACCTTGTATCTCTCCTTCAGCCACCGCATAAACCACATACAGATCTCTGTTGTTTGCGCCATCTGTTTCAGCAAATATGGGTATAGCCCCCACTCGCCTATATCCATACACAATTGGGATTCCAATGTTTGTGCCTGGTTTGGTCAGTTTTACACCTGATGCGATGTTGTCTGCGTCAAAACCACCCAATTCTGGTAAACCAAAAGGTTTCAACACAAAGCCAAACACATCACCCACAAAAGAAGTGATCTTTTTAATTATTTTCTTGAAAATTTTAGAAACTTTCTTGAATACTTTTTTGATGGGGTTACCACCACCTCCACCTTTGCACTCTGTGACTGGACCTTTGTAGTCATAAGAATCTTCCTGTATGACATTCATGTCTTTGTCGTAAACTATTTTCTTATAAACCTTCATGCGAGCCGTTTATTCCTTTGATGTAGTATTGTCCTATTGGTGTTAAATTTTTTGATCTAAAATATATGTCGCCTTTACGCATATAATCTTCTCTTGGTTTAAAGTGTTCATCAAAGTGTAGCACACTGGTAATGATGTATGCACATTTTTGTTCTGTGAACCATTTGACCAAACCATCAAAAAGATTATCCGCCAATTGTTTTGATCGTCTTTCTGGGTGTGTGTAGATGAAAAATATTTCTCCATATATCTTAGGATTCCAATGTTTCATTGTGAGCATACCTGCACAGAATCCTATTATGTGGTCCTGTTCAACAGCAACCAACACATAATATCTTGGATCTATTAGTGCGTCTCTTATGACATGACTGAGATGCTTTACATCTATTTCATCGCTAGATGGTAGATCAGCATCCATTGCCTGTGTCTTTATACAATCAATCATAGCGTTGATGTCGTCTTTATTCATTTGTCTTATTATCATGAACTTTTCCCCCAATTTATATCAGACAGTGTTTCATGTGAATATTCCATACCGAAGTCTTGCGGATGTTCTCTTTGGAAGTTGGTCAAATTACTGCGTCTGCCTGATGTTCGTTGAAAATTAATAAATTGACTGCTCACTTGCAATGTTACATCTGCGTTATTCACATTGTTACTTACAGAATACGCCGCCACCCTACCTTTGAATAAGAGAAACACACTGTCACCTGCTGAATCACCTTGCAGTTGTTGTGTGATAGGATCTAAGAATCCTCTGTATATTTCTACACTTCTGTTGATTATGCCACTCACACCATACGTGGTAATGTTGGCAGTGTTCAATGCTGTGATCTGTATCTGCACAGAATGTATCTGCACCTCTGAAGTTTCTTGTCCTTCAGACACAGATAAAAAATCACCTTGTGCTTGATATGTGTTACCTAGATATGTTATGTCGAATGGTGCATCAGTCCAATAAGTGTATGAACCGCTGGGTAGGTGTATCTTAAGCAGTAGGACGCTGACAAATGAATTGCCTGCAAGATAAGAACTTAATGTTGCGGGAAACTCCCTTGTCATTAGATAACCTCCTCAACATCAATCCTACAATTCACTGTGCCATCTGTGTTATATCTATATTCTTGCAAATCATTTGAAAAAATCATCTTGAATGCAACATTGTCGTATGATACAGTTGCGGCATTTGGCACTGCCGCTGTTAATGGTGGTTCAAAACTTATATGCACATTGCCTGATGAATCAGGAGTGATATCTGTTGTTGCCATGTAAACTTTATCATGATTACTAAATTTAATCACATCACCCATGTTTAGGAATGTGCCTGAACTCCAACTTGCGAGACCTACTTCAACACTGGTTGCGCCTGCTGTGTAGGATTTTGAATCTGTGCCACCCACTGTGACTGCGCCTGTTGCCGCACCTGCTGTTCTGCTTGAAATGTTTGTGAGTATAATTTTAAAATCATTTAATGGTCCTCTTGCCAATGCAACAAAGCCTTGTATCTGTCTAAATTGTTGAAATGACAATGCAGGAAAGTCCAGTGTTGCTCTCCACAGTGTGGTTGCCGCACTTGCTCTTATTGTTCTGCCTGAATTTGTTTTTGTTATGGCAGTTATTGTTTCCTGTCTAAAATTAATTGCTCTGAAATCAATCTCATTCACATTGGACAAGATTGATGATGTTCCGTTGAAAAATCCTATACTAGCCATTTGTCACTCCTACTCTTCCTCTTTGGTTTAATGCTTGATTTATTATGCCCACAATGGTTGTTCTTCTGTCTACTAATAATTCATCCATGCCTGCCGCATCCACTGTGTTAATGTTAAAGTTTACAGTGACATCTCCACCCATTGCTGAACCTGATGATGGATCTGCTTGTGGCATCATGTTGTTTGGCACAATGGTTCCTGTTTTGTTGGGCACAAATAATTCTGGTCCTTCTTCACCAACAATGTATGGTTGATTTTTGGATACTGGTCCACCGTCTGCTCTAAATGATGGTAGTCTTACACCGCCTGTTAGAAACATTAGTGCTGTTCTTAATACTATTTCTGTTTTTAATTCTCTGTTTAATTTTTTCTGTGCGTTAACCTGTTTCATTGTGCCGTTGACCATGTCAATACCAAATATTTCAGCAAGTTTGTTTAAGATAGGTGCAACAACAAATAATCTAATTAAACCGCCAACTAAATCTCTTATGATGGCTTGTCCTATGTCACCCAATGCTTCTCTCAATGTTTTTGCTCCCATGAACACATCAGTTAATGCAGATTCTGTTGTGGTTGCAAATGATCTTGTGGCATTCATCAATGTGTCTGTGATAATAACTCCTGTTTCATATTCTTTGACCATTTTTTCCAATCCATCTTTGTAGTTCTTGATGGACTTGTTGACCATTTTAAGTTGTGCATCTTGTTTCTTGAATGATCTATTCATTATAGCGGCTTCTCTGTTTGCCGCCGCTTGTTCAATTGCTTGTTCTTTTAGTAAGTCGTTGGTTGTTTTGCCTGTTTCATTGAAATCACCCATTGCATTGTTTAAACCAAGTGTTTCGTTTTTGACTTCATTCAATGTCTTGCCAAGTTCTTCACTCTCCATTTGCATATCGCCCAATTGTTCAACAACTGGTCCTGCGGCTTCTGTAATGCCTGCAAGTGCGAATCCTGTTGAATCAAAGTCTGAATTCAACATACTGAAATCGTCGTGTATGTGATCTGTATCTTCTTGAACCTTCTTAAAGAATCCTATTAATTTTTCACCACCTATCACAATGGCACCAAGTGCTTCTGCTAAACCAATGAACAGTTTAACAACACCCTGTAAAATAGCACCACCCAATCTGCCCAATGCCGCAATAGTGTCTTCATTGTTCTCAATGAATGATGTAAGTTCTGCTGTGGTATCTTTTAGGACTGGTGATAATCCTTGTCCAAATTCATCTGCAGAATTTTTTAGTGCGATTGATAAGTTTGAAAATTGTGTGGATAAGTTGTCAACAACATTCGCAGTTGCACCACCAAAGTCTGCTCTTAAACCTTTGGATAAAGCATTTAGGATTTTCTTTGAACCTTCTGCTGTCTTACCAACTTCAGATATTTGTAATCTTGCCAATCCTAATTGTTCTTCAAGGATACGGAATACAGGAACACCTCTGTCTGCTAGTCTGTTTAATTCTTCAAGACCCAATCCCCCTGAAGTTGTTCTAGCAAATAGATCAGTGATCGCCTGTAAGGAACCTAATTGGTCAGTTGTAACCGCCGCTGTGTCTGTGAACAATGTAAGCAGGTCTTCTGTAGGTTCAATACCTGATGCTTTTAATTTAATGAAAGTAGTGGTTAGGTCTTCTACACCAAATTGTGTTTTGGTAGCAAAATTACTAACAAAGTCAAATGCCTGTGCACCTGCTTCAGCAGAACCTGTCACTGATGACAAAGCATCATTAAGGTCTTCAAATCTAGCAGTGGTTCCTACAATGCCTTTAATTAATCGTCCTGTTCCA